>Ga0307507_10005340_pt1 | contig 21227 bp, 12 predicted proteins | sample 7_EM_MG_FD_207223 | JGI IMG/M metagenome (GOLD analysis project Ga0307507, IMG submission 207223) | Populus trichocarpa ectomycorrhiza microbial communities from riparian zone in the Pacific Northwest, United States - 7_EM | ecosystem: Host-associated > Plants > Roots > Unclassified | place... | reverse complement strand
AAAAATTGTGGAAATCAATGCCTGGTAGAGTAGCTGCAGTGTTGGAGGCAAGGGGAGGTTATACAAGGTATTAACTAGTCTTATGTATTTAATTTATAGAGGGGGGTGATGGCTGTCGCCGGGTGATTGTGAGTGCGCGCGCGCGAGTCCCCGCAACCGGGCAACCCCACCACACCACGGGCCCATGGCGCAATCGCAACATGTCTCAGATCACGAACACTTCTGACTAGTGACTGTAGTTATAACCTGTCGCACCTACACCTGTGTTTTAGGACTTAGTTGTTTGCACTTCTACCTTAGCGTAGCTTAGCATTCTCGTTTCGACAGGATATTGGTTATGATTCATTTGTATTTAAAGAGTTTCACATCCCTTAAGGATTCAGACTCTCAAGCCTCACAGGAACCCTTTCTTTAATATACTAAGTTGAACTGTCACTTTGCAACTTCTTAACCTTTGTTATATCTCTTGTAGAGATTTCCATCGACGCTTCTCCTCCCTGTCCTTTCAGTATCGCCGGATCTCCCTCTGGGAATCTCGCGATACTCAGGAGCCGGTTACACCTGTTAAACAAGTTCTCCAAAGTCTTATAGAAGAAGCCTTAGAGCAGTATGGGATGCAACATAATGAGAATTTAAGAGAGGCTACAAGAAAGAGTGTTGTGGCGGACCAACAGGTATTGGTTCAAAAATGTCTGGCACAGGCCTGGCATACCCTTTCTACAGAGAAAATAGATGTTGTAGTAAATTCATTCAGGACAGTAGAATTTTGACTCCCAATTGATAGCTCTTATAATGATGAACTCTTGGTAAATCCGATCTCACAGGATCAATTTAGCATTAGAAATTAACAATTGTCTAAATCACAAGAAGGGAACATAGTATCTGTGTCCATGGAAGAGCCTGGTACACCTATTTCAAACGGGGTTGAATTGCATTCATGTTCTAAAACAAGTTAATACTAGTGCTGATTCTTGTTTTTATATGACACTAGTCTTTTGAAAATTGCGCTAAAGTATGCTAGTATAAATAGATGAAATATCGCCAGGCGGTCGTTGCCAGTTAATGTGGTAGGATTCTCCTAGAAACAGGTGTTTACAAAGTGTGTATCAAAAATTATACAAGATTAGATTTTTACCACTGGTATTTATGAATACTTATTTCCAAAGACAAGTAATTGTACTCAGGATTACTGAGTGAGGAGGGAGGGTTGCGATACTCTCACGTGTAATGTTGTAGTGCCAGATCTTTAATTACTTTTGCCAAGATGCAATATCCTCAAGTATCTCTTAATATGATTATAATAAAAGATAGTCAAGCCTTACTTGAACCTTTTCCACCACAGCAGGGTTTTTTCTCTATTTGGCTTACCTCTTTCCACTTCAATTTTGGAAATTGTTTGTTCTAACATACTATTTATTAGTACTCAACCACATCTGCAAGAATTTAACTTATCACCTGTCAACTTTGATAGTTAAAGTACATTTTATAATTTTTGCAATTTACAAGATATATCTACTCTGGCAGCTTTAGTCTTTATAAGCCATTATAGAAGTTTGCTCCTTTATATTCCATCCTGTTGCTTAGTCAAAGTTAACAACTCAGTTTATATAAGTAACATCAAAGGCTTCCACCTATTCTTTCATGTTTCTTCCCCTGTATTTTCCCTCAATGTGCACTTTGTACTTTTAGTTACACTACACATTTCATGTTGAGATTCCTGGACAATATGACTTGTCCTAATAAAAGATTTCTACACTGGCATGGATCCCTCTCTTGAACCTTTTGTGTGGTACTGGCACTGCAAACGAAATAGACCTGATGTCAAACCCCCTCAGCTACCGTAGTGTGCTGATTCATCACCCAAGTAGATCCCTTCAACTTATTTATGATATTTATGCCTCGCAGCCCCCATTGGCCAAATTCCAACCACGTTCAACAGTCTCAAGCCTCCCTTACATTGATACCCACTACCTCCCGAATCCCTTCCCTGTCCCTCCTCTGTGAATGTCTTTCCTGATAAATCTGCAATAAGAACGGGAGGCAACCACAGTCAACTATACTACTATTGTCTTGATAGAAATGATCTATCTGATCCAGGAAGACTACAGGTTGGCTCTCAGTCTTCTTGCTAAAAACATCATGCCCTTAATCATGGATATCGATAAACTTCAATCCACTACTACCTCCCCTGACACTCCTACAATAATACCTTTTTCCCCATGGCACAAAGATAGCCCCTATGACGGCCACCAACCCCAATACCCTATATTACATATACCCTCAAGTGGCCAGAGGTACTACCTACTCACAGGTAATAGTGGTGAAGAAACCAGGTAAACTGAACAACAACACCTCCCTTAAGATCTTACCTATAGTGTGAAAGTCCCACACGACTGTGAAGGTCCTCTCTGAAAATAGGAGCACCGACCCCTTGAGCATAACATCTTATCATTAAAGGAGAAAATTGCGCTCTATCTGCAACTACACTTTATTTATCCAATAAGATCAACAATGTGCTATCCAGACCCTATATTTAATCTGTCTCACAACATTGAGATCTTCTCACTCTTACCACAATAATATTGATAATAGCAACCTCACTTGACACCAAAGTATGTGCCTTCCTACACCTTATTCCTGGAACCACTAGTGTTTATTTATTCATACTTGTAATACAGCTATGATTGGTTAACAGAATCCTCACTACATATACTCCTGCTATTATCACTACAGTTCTCACTACTTTCAAAACTTATCTAGCTCCTACCAGATTACAGAGATAGCTCACTACTGGAAACTCCCATGCAGGCAAGTGTGCCTCCATGATCACGACCACTATAAATTGCCCTAAAGTTCCCTACCTAGTCGCTAAGTAACTCCCACCTTTTTCTTCAGCCTGAGAATGGACCTAAGTTTTTCTTTCAACTACCGCACTCAGTATTCCAACTGCCATGGCTTTGGACACAATAACACCCTGGCCACCAATACGGTCTCCTGCTAATGGTATTCCTCTTCACCTCCGACTGTGGGACGCACCTGCCCCACGACTAACTGTTTTGTCCATGGCCCCCCTTGCAGCCATTTTATATTGAAATATGTGAATTGCGACGGTACTCATGAAGCCTACACCATACCATGCCCCTCCCGACCTTGAGCAGTTCCTGGAGTGCTGACTCTAAGACATATGGAAGAGATGGCCCTTACTTGATTACCCTGATTTTCAGTTTTATAGTTTTTGCATAAGCCGTTTGGCTTATAATTTTATTTCTACTGGTTGTAGGAGCAAGTGGAGGATTTTCTTTCATTGTGAAATGATTTTTCTTGGCCATAGCTTCGCTTGCATGCCGCAGCTTTCCCTGTCGGTAACTATGAATAAATCCAGGACTTAACAAAAATAAACTTCCTCCCATCCTTCCATCGATCGTGACACATATCCATTTATATCCCCCTTCCTCATTCTGCGTAACTTGCCCCCTTACTAGCAAAAGAAAATATATACCTCACAAAGAACTCCCAAGGCTCATTCCCTCCGCGGCGGGCATCCAACTCTTCCCGCATTTCACTCTTTTATGGTCGTATTTCTGCATCCATCCCCAGCGCGTCCCCGCAACTTTTGTCCGAACGATAAAACGATATGCTGAGCATGCCGAGCAACACCAGAGAATTCCCATAGAACCTACCAGACAAGAGTAGCTTCCATGTTCATATCTTGAATTCGTCTCTAGCTTCTAATAGCTCCGACCCCCTTATCCTATAGTATATACTACTTGATGGAATGTGCTGTTCAATCCACCACGTTGACAGCCTTATGAGTGTGATCATCATCAAACCGTGTTCATAGTGGAAACCAATCACAGTCGTGCCTTAGTTGAACAACAATTTAGGGGTCGCTTTTCTTCACAGACCAGAAATACTTGAACTTCGTATTGTTTCTCTATATCTTCAAATAATAAAAATAACAAATATGTCAAGAGGATTTAGAGCAATAAAAGAACAATAAAATTAAATAACATCATGGTTGAAATTTCAGGTAACAAGAGCTTATCTCAAATTCAACGGAAACATCGGCACTCGCGCCAAACTCTAGATTGTAAATATAAACTAACGTATCCTGGATCGATAGCACGAGAAAATTGGAAGAGTTTGAAAGGAATTCGTGATCGGTATCCCATCCCCGCCGCATCTAATTCCCTTAGGCTGGGTGGGGAGTGTTTGAGCTGGGTCTCTGTGGTCGGCTTCCGTAGGAACGAAAGGAGAGACGGCGGTTGTCGCGAGATGTTGTTTTGAACTGAAGGGGGCGATTGGGCAGGGATGAGAGGAGGGGGATAAGAGCGGCAATAGAGTCGAATAGACACGTTCATAGTTATTGTGGTCCTTGTAGAGATAGCACATAGGTAATCGGTATTTGAAGGCTGTAAGGGGGGATGCCTTAATGGCCTTGGGCAGTTCAAGGGGTAGTAGATTCTAGGGGCTGTAGTAGCGCTATCACTCCCGCATGGCCAAAGCTAGAAGCGTACCAGAGTGGTGTTCGGCCTGATTCATCCAGCTTGTCCGAGTTGACGTCATCCCGTCCGAGTAGAATTTTCACCACCCCCGTGTGCCCACGACAAGCAGCACAAAAGAGTGGCGTCCAGCCATCCTGATCGGGTTTGTCGGGGCTGACGTCGTCTCGTCCAAGTAGTGCTTCCACCGCTCCTTGGTGCCCATTCCAAGCTGCCCAAGAGAGTGGTGTTCCGCTAAATTTGTCCGGCTGGTCAGGGTTGACATCGTCCTGTCCGACTAGTATTTTCACCACTCCCTCATGCCCATTGCGAGCAGCCCAAGAGAGTGGCGTTTGGCCGCCGTCATCTGGTTTGTCGGGGTCGATGTCGTCTCGTCCGAGTAGTACTTTCACCACTTCCTCGTGCCCATTCCTAGCAGCCCACACGAGAGGCGTATTACCAGCGCAGTCTGCCTGGTTGATGTCACAACCTCCTATCTCCACTAAACTAGCTACAATCTCGACAATCCCGAAGAAGGACGCACAGTGCAATCCACTGAACAGGGAAAGATTCTCGTAATCAATATCGGCGTCCAGATCTTGTGCTTCTAGAAGGATTCTGGTGGATATGCGGTTATCGCAGTCATCAAATAGCCTAAGCGCCAGCAATTTCGCACACTCCGAAAGCTCCCTTCTTGCATGTCTTCCCCAATATAGAGAAGAATATTGGAGAAAGGGTGTGCTTTGCAGATCGGAATCCTTAGGATGGGAACCGACACTAGTCGAGAGAACCTTCACCTGCTCAGAATTCAGATAACTTAAGCATGTTTCTGCCATTGCTGAGTGGGCTGAACCAAAAAGCTCGGGATGGGCCCGCAGGTACTCCTGAACCGTAAAGTGGATAAACCGGACCGCAGAAGTCTCCTTCTCTATGGCAACAAGCCCTTGGCACGCCATTAGCAATGTTCCTATTGAAGGAACGTTGTCGGTATCGAGATTCGGTGACCCTATTTTGACTGAGAGAGAGTGGCGCAGTTCATCGGTCATTAGAGGACACTCTGAGTTAGAGATCCACATTAAAGCGGCCATGCCGAGTCTCGCTTTCTCCCCACCCTGTCCCTTTATCCGACCCAGCGTCGCATCATAAACATCTCCCAGTCCTGAGCCATCGGTCATTGCGCTGAGCTGTTGCCGCCTGCGACTAATCGTGGTTTCTTGCAGGATCGCATCGATATTCAGTGAGACGAGCAGGAATCTATATATAAACTCGTCAGTGGAGAACTTGAAATGAGTTCCCTAGTGTGGCTACTTCTACTCACATCTCCGAAAAATCATCAGGAATTTTCTTCAAGATGTCTGCCTCTAGACTACCGTCCATCGCATCTGGATCTGTGTCCTCGTCCAGCCTAGTGTGAATATAACTAATAATATCACCACTCTTAGGACTTATGGATAGACTCGCTACTTTTCCAGCAAGGCGCCTTCCAATCTCAGGTTGAATTTGCGGTCTTCCGGTTACGAATATTCGAGTGCCAGGAGACCTCCGGATAATTTGATTTAGCGAATCGAGAAGCTTGACCCGATTTCTTGGCACGCATTCGTCGAGAGCGTCCATGCATATGAAGGTACGCTTTTCGGAAGAGGTAATCTGCAGCATCTTGACGATATCGGCAAGCTGCGGACTCCTTCCACCAATCACTGTTTTCTGGTCTTCGTAGGCTTGGGTTATTTCTTCCGGTACCCTTTTCATTCCGCTAACAACCTGTTTGAGAAGAGCCCCCAGCACACTCGTCGCTGACTGCTCTTTTTGGGAGGCGAAGTCAAAGTAAAAACATGCAACGGCCACATCTTGTCCTCTGGCACGATCACATAAGCTGTCTATCACTAGCGAGCTAATATTGCAACTTGTCAGCACTGGCACTTTTTTTTTTTCCCTTCCTCAGAGTCCGCCCTAGTTACCTGATAAAAGTCTTTCCAACCCCTGGATCTCCATAGCAAAACAAAACTGCGTTATCGGATTCACTTCCCCCACTGCCTTCGTACCAGCTTATAAATTGCTGGGTTTGGAAGAGCCATTCCCCTACATTTTCGACCCGGCGGTCTCGAATATCCTGATGCCGTAACTTGGGATCAAGCGAGGATAGCCAGGCTAGGATATCATATCGGCTATCGGCGACGGTAAAGTTATTCAACACATTAATAGTGTTCAAGGCGTTGGTGTTGTTGCTGAAATATTGCGACATTGTCTGGTTGGGATGTGGTAGATGGTTGGTAATTGGGTCAGGGACCGGAATTTTTTGGGGGGCCGAGGAAAAGCGGGGTCTTTTGTGCAACCTCATCGATACTTCGGGGTTGTCTCATGAATCTCTCCTAAATTTTTGCTGACAACACCCTACTTATGCCTGCCCCATCAGTGACTCGGCGGGGGGTGCCCACAGGTCTAAGTGCTATCTAGCGCTACCCGGGCTGGGATTATCAGTAGGTAAAACACTGTGGAAATAAACAGAGGGTTACAGGGATTAGAACCCCAGTACCATTGCATTGGTGTTCGCTTTCTCTAAAACATGCATTTTAAAGATCCTGGAGGGCTTCTGCCATCTTTAAGTAATTTCTATAAAACTAATTTGCATGGGCTCTGATTTCTGATTATTGGCCAAAGATATCTTTTTATTGGTGAGATAATGTGTGTGGTATACATTCCGGATTGTTTGTCTCTGGCAGAACGTATTATTTTCAATTTACACCCAATACCCACACACTACCCCCAAGGATCCTGATGATCGGGTTTCCAATTCTTTTTTAATCTCTCCGGGAGTACGTAGTGTACAGCAAAAATTTGGCGCTATGATACCACGAACAATGACCTTGACGGCTTGTAGCGGGGGTAAAAGGACTTTCCGGATAGGGCCGCCTTTAAGTTGAATAAAGTTTTTTTATTTTTAGAAAAGAAACTTCTGAAATTGTTCAACCCCACCACCCAGGCCTTGCCCAACCTCGCGAGCCCGCAAAGCCTGAAGAACTCTGGGCACCTGCCGCCACCGATAAAATCACTGCAGTTTCCCCAATCAAGCCAATCATAGTCAATCACTCGGATATCTGCCTACTACTGATGTTGAAAATATTCGATGCGGAGGTAATAATTCACCGTTAGGGTTTTACGCAGCGGAGTGGAATAGCTTAGATGGAGACACAATGTTTGTATTATGCGGAGATGAAGATTATAATTGATAGTATTGAGTTGAAGGAAGGAAAGACTCGAGGAAGAAGTAAAGTGGAAAGAGAAAAGAAGACAAGAGAGAAAGAACAGAAAGGAAACAAAGAGAAACAGACAGGGGTGTGGAAACAATTTTCATAGCTTGCGCGTCATCGACAAGTGCGTACGCGTAGCAGTGCGGCCTTGTAGTGCGGGCACATCCCGCACATCCCGCATCAAGTGCCGCCATAAACCTGCGATTTCCAACAACTGATATCTAGAGTCTAGATAAGCCAGGTTCGAAGCCCACAAGCAGCAGAAATGCAGCCGATGATCCAGCTAGGCTAGCACCCCGAAAGGGCCTAGCTAGATTGGCATGCGAACACAAGGGATGTGAGCCACTAGGGAAACAATCAAGCTCATATTGCAATAAGTTGTTGAGCCTAGTTCAAAGAGAGGAATCTAGTATCCTATCCAGGATACCAAACTCAGTATCGGCAGACCGAAGAAAATATACTAATATAGGTTGTATAACGCTCTCCAAAATTACACACCACGCATCTGATCCGCACCTAGGGCCATTGATGAAGGGCCCCGCTGCATAGCAAGTTGTCCGAATTGATATGGTCTTTACTGTGCCCATAGCAGGGGAGCTAATTTCACTGAAAACCGACCCCCTGCTATATTAATTCCCCTGCTGAGTGAGTCTAAAAAGTGCTGGTAAGCCCCCCGATTTTACCACCAAGCTTATTTGGAGAGCAATGGCATATGAGCGTGATCGTCATCAAACCGAGTCCGTAGTGGAAACCAATCACCGTCATGCCTTAGTTAAACAACAACTTTGGCGTCGCTTTTCTTCACATGCCAGAAATACTTGAACTTTGTATTGTTTTTCTATATCTTCAAAAAAAAATTTTTTTAACAAATATCTGAAGGGGATTTACAGCCATAAAAAGAACAATAAAAGTAAATAACATTATGATAGAAATTTCAAGTAACAAGAGTTTATCTCAAATTAAACTGAAACATCGTCGTTAACGTTAAACTTTAGATTATAAATATAAACTAACGGATCCTGACTCGACAGCATGAGAAAATTGGAAGAGTTTGGAAGGAATGCGTGACAGGCATGGGAATTCCCGCCGCATCTGATTCCTCTCGGCTGGGTGGAAGGGGGGTGTTTGAGCTGGGTGTCTGTGGTAGGCTTCTGTAGGAAGAAAAAGGAGAGACGGCGGTTGCCGCGAGATGCCGGTTTGAACTAAAAGGGGAGGTTGGGTAGGGATGAGAGGAGGGAGAAAAAAGCGGTGATAGATACGTTGACAAAGTTATTGTGGTCCATAGGTTATCGGTATTTGAAGGAGGTAAGAAAGGAGATTCCTCCTCGGCCTTATGCCGTGCAGGGGGTAGCAGATACAAGTAACTGTAATAGCGCCATCACTCCCACATGGCCCCGCTCAGAAGCATACCACAGTGGTGTCCAGCCGAATATGTCGGGCTTATTGGGGTTGACTTCGTTCCGTTGGAGTAGCATTTTCACCACTCCCTCGTGCCCATTCACAGCAGCATAAGAGAGTGGCGTTCGGCCATCGTCATCTGGCTCGTCGGGGTTGACGTCGTCCCGTGCGAGTAATATTTTCACCACTCCCGCTTGCCCATACAAAGCAGCACCCCAGAGTGGCGTTTCACTATGATCATTTGGCTTATTGGGGTCGACGTCATCCCGTCCTAACAGAATTTTCACCACTCCCTCATGCCCATTAGAAGCAGCACAAGCGAGCGGTGTTCCACCAAATGTGTCCGGCTTGTCGGGGTTGACTTCATCTCGTCGGAGTAATGCTTGCACAACTCTCTCATGCCCATTCCTAGCAGCACGCCAGAGTGGTGTCCGGCCGAACTTATCTGGTTTGTTGGGGTTGATGTCGCCCCTCCCGAGCAGTATTTTTACCACTTCCTCGTGCCCATTCCCAGCAGCCCACACTAGAGGCGTATTACCAACGCAATCTTCCCAGTTAATATCACAACCTTCCACCTCTACCAAACCAGCTACAATCTTGGCGATCCCGAAGAGGGATGCACAGTGCAGTCCAGTGAATAAGGAAAGGTGATCGAAATCAATACCATAACCGTACACTTCCAGTTGGCCTAAGAGGATTGTAGTGGATATATGGTCATTGTAGTCATCAAATAACTTAAGGGCAAGCAATGTCGCACTATCCGAAAGCTCCATTTTTGCGTGTATTCCCCAATATAAAGAAGAATATTCGAGAAAAGGTGTGCCTTGCATTTCGGAATCTTCGAGGTCGGAATAATCGTGGCCGGAATCTGCGCACCAGGTATCTTGGAGATTGGAATCTTCGAGATCGGGATCGGGACCGGCCGGGAGGGCCTTCACCTGCCGAGAATTCAAGTAACTTAAGCAGGTTTCTGCCATTGTCGAGTGAGGCGAATCAAAAAGCTCGGGATGGGCCCGGAGGTACTCTTGGACCGTAAAATGGATCAACCGGACCGTGGAAGCCTCCTTGTCTACCGTAACAAGTCCTTGACAACAGGCCAGTAATAAACCTATTGAAGGAACATTCTCGGCGTCGAGATTCGGCGACCCTATTTCGACCGCTAAAGCATGGCATAGTTCGTCGGCATTCAAGGGACGCTCCGAATGAGAGATCCACATCAAAGCAGCTATGCCGAGCCTCGCTTTCTCCCCACCTTGTCCCTTTATCCGATCCAACGTCGCACCATAAGCATCTCCCAGCTCCAAGCCACCAGTCATTGCGCCGAGCTTTTGTCGCCTGCGACGGATCGTGGTTTCTTGCAGGATCGCATCGATATTCAGTGAGACGAGTAGGAATCTAGATATGTACTAGTTAGCGGATAACTTGAGTTGGCCCTAATGTGGTTGCTTCTACCCACATCGCGGAAACATCTTCAGAGATTTTCTTAAGGATGGCAGTCACAAGACTACTGTCCATGGCATCTGGGTTTGAGTCCTCGCCGAGCCTAGTGTGAAGATATACAATAACATCTTCTTTCTCGGGGATTATGGATAGTGTCGTTACTTTTCCAGCAAGACGACTTCTGATCTCAGGTTGAATCTGCGGTCTTCCAGTGACGAATATTCGAGTGCCAGGAGAAACTCGGAGAATCTGATTTAGCGAATCGAGAAGCTTGATTCGATTTCCTGGCAGGCATTCGTCGAGAGCGTCGAGGCATATGAACGTACGCTTTTCGGAAGAGGTAATCTGCAGCATCTTTACAATATCGGCAAGCTCCAGCCTCCTTCCACCAATCACCTTTTTCTGGTCCTCATAGGCTTGCGTTATCTCCTCTGGTGCCCTTTCCATCCCGCTCACAACCTGTTTGAGCAGAGCGCCCAGCACAATTGCCGGCGACTGCTCCTTTTGGGCCGCGAAGTCGAAGTAAAAACATACAACGGCAACACTTTGTCCTCTTGCCCGATCGCATAAGTTGTCTATCACTAATGAGCTAACATCGCGGCTTGTCAGCACTTTCTCTTTTTCTCCCCTTCCTCCAAATTCGTCCTTGCTATTATACCTGATAAAAGTCTTTCCAACCCCCGGATCCCCATCGCAAAACAAAACTGCCTTATCGGATTCACTTCCCCCACTATCCGCGTACCAGCTCCTAAATTTCTCGGTTTGTAAGAGCCATCCCCCTATACCTTTGACCCGGCGGTCTCGAATATCGTGATGGCGGAAAGCGGGATTAAGCGGGGAGAGCCAGGATAAGATATTAGGTCGGTCATCTGCGACGGTAAAGTTATTCGACACGTTAATTGTGTTCAGGGCGTTGGTGTTGTTGCTGAAATATTGTGACATTGCCTGTTTTTGGTCTTGGGAGATCGTAGATGATGAGAGATGAGGGTCGACGACTGGAACTCCTAGGCGCCAAGGAAAGGTGGGGGTCTTTTGTGGAGCCTCAAGGGTACTTCGGGAGTGGCCGTGGGCCTCGCCTAAATTTGTGCTGACGGCGCCCGGCTTATGCCGACAACATCCCAAGCTCAACAGCAATGTCAGTAGGGTAGTATGATACAGCACAGATTTTGGGCTCCGATGGGCAAACACTGTCGAGAACCTGCAGCGGAATCGAGTACGGTACCTATCCTAGTACTACCTGTAATCAAATTAGGCGGATACTTACATACCACCTAACCTAGAGCATCACCTTATTTTTCCGCGATGTCAATACATGCGAACTCTTAGGAGACGGTTCTACAGCGCCGGCATGGCATTAGTAGACATAAACCTAACACCCCGGCCAAGCACAGTGCCATAATCGTGCGACGTAGTATAGTGTCACCGGAGATTACTCCATTTACCATGGCCTACAGCACCCCCCAAACACGAGAGGAATAAATTTGCCGGAAACAAATATTCCTTAACAGCCAACCAAAGCAGTGATTCAAAGAGTCACTGAATAGGCTAGGGAATAACCCTCTGAGCTTAGGGTTTTTTAGGATCCAAGATTTACCACCAAACTAACTAACCGAGACAGCAGAGTATATTTCTGATGAAAAACTCTCCAAGATATCACAATATGGACGATAGTCTTCACAAAATCCACCCTTAATTATCACCGGGAATCGGCCCGTCAGCCTAACCTAGGTTTAGTTGGACATGTCAATAGAATTGCCAAGACCGGTGAATGTGATCCAACACATCTTAGGGTTTTTCGATCTTAGGCTGTTTCGGGAAAGCGCTTACCCTTTCTCGGAGCCTTTCTCGCTTCATGGGGCGGAAGGAAGATCTCGGGTTTCACAAAGATTTTAAGGTACCGTCAGGCACGTGGATGGACTTGTGGAAAATTACGCAGCAACTCGCCAAACATCGTGTAGGTTCGATGCCGTTAGTCTAGTAGCTTAGAACTGTAGGAAAAGGGTTTTTTAAAGGAGGAAAAACGAGCGTAACATCATCACCGAACCCCGGAACAATCAAATTTCATCACCATTTCCTTAACATCTAATTTATCTCAAAAAGCTATGAAATTGTGGTAAACTGATTTGATGTTACACTGTGTTTACTCATACTTGTACCTAAAGAAACTCCTAGGATCCACTAGAACACACATGATCGTTCTTACTTAGGATAGGAAAATCGTACATATTAACAACGCAGGTTATCTGTATCTGCAGGCGGTGATGCGGATGCTTGGGGCTGTAGTAGAGCTATCACTCCCGCCATACCATATTTAGAAGCGTACCAGAATGCTGTCCGGCCTAATCTGTCTGGCTTATCGGGGCTGACGTCGTCCCGTTCGAGTAGAATTTTCACCACTTCTTCATGCCCGAGAGAAGCAGCCCAATCGAGTGGCGTTCGGCCGCCGTTATCTGGTTTGTCGGGGTAGACTGCGTCCCGTCCGAGTAGAATTTTCACCACTCCCTCGTGCCCGATCGTAGCAGCCCCAGAGAGTGGCGTTTGGCCAACGCCATCTGGTCTGTCGGGGTTGACGTCGTCACGTCCGAGCAGTATTTTCACGGCGCCCTCGCGCCCATTCCAAGCAGCCGAAGAGAGTGGCGTTCCGCCAAATTTGTCCGGCTGGTCAGGGTTGACATCGTCTCGTCCGAGTAGTATTTTCATCACTCCCTCGAAACCATTCCTAGCAGCCCAAGAGAGTGGCGTCCGGCCATCGTGATCTGGTTTGTCGGGGTCGACGTCGTCTCGTCCGAGTAGTATTTTCACCACTCCCTCATGCCCATTCATAGCAGCCCACCCGAGTGGTGTAGTTCCAACGCAGTCTGCCCGATTTATATCACAACCTTCCACCTTCACCAAATCAACTACAATCTCAACAATCCCGAAGAAGGATGCACAGTGCAATCTACAAAATAGGGAAAGATTATCGCAATCAATATCGTCATTTTAAAATGGGTTCTCTTGTGGGAGGATTTTGGTCGATATATAATTACTGTGGTCATCAAACAATTTAAGCGCAAGCAATTTTGCACAATCGGAAAGCTCCCTTTTTGCATGATTTCCCCAATGTAAAGAAGAATATTTGAGAAAAGGCATGCTTTGGAGATCGGAATCGTTGGGATAAGAGCTGAGATTAGCCGGGAGAGCCTGTATCTGCTCAGAATTCAGATAACTTAAGCATGTTTCTGCCATCGCCGAATGGGCAGAGCCAAAAGCTCGGGGTTGGCCCGGAGGTACTCCTGAACCTTAAAATGAATAAACCGGACCATGGAAGTTTCCTTCTCTATGTTGAAAATCGCTGGAGCTGCTCGGCATACTCACCATATAGACTCGCCCCGCACTCACCCATCGGACCTGCACATAACCCACGGGCACGCATGTGCCCTATCTAGCAATCGTTTAGGATAAAGAAGTTCAGTGGATATGCGCTCTGGAGAGATACACCCTCCGGGAGCAGTTCTTTCATGCCGCTAAGCATGCCTCGTTATCGTTCGACAAACCTCCGGGTATACGCTTGCGATCGGTGAGGAAGGAATCGGATGCGAGTAGGCAACGGAGCCTGAAGAGTTTTTTCTATGTAACGATTGTTCTTTTCTTTGTTAGCATGTTTGCTTAGCGGAAGGATAGAGGGAATATGCGTGGAAGGTGGTGGATCTATGTCGCGATCGATGGGAGGATAGGAGGATAGGATAGAACTCGGAGAGAGGAGGACGAAGTTGTTTTTCCTACTTATACTTTCATGTTGTCCGTTAGTTAGTTGATCATCGAGCATCGTGGTGTTGTTGTTGAGAGAAGAAAGATTTTTCCCCGCTTTCGTGATCTGTTCTTAGTACCGTTCTTACCTTGGCGATTGTTTCGTTTCATCGCCCATCACTCGCCGCCATTCCGCCGTTATTCGCCATAGTGATTTTAAATACTCTACCGCAACAAGCCCTTGACACGAGGCTAGTAATGTCCCTATGGAAGGAACGTTGTCGGCATCGAGATTCGGCGATCCTGTTTTGACCGCTAAAGCGTGGCACCGTTCACCAGCCATTAAGGGGCGCTCTGAGTTGGAGATCCACATTAAAGCAGTCATGCCGAGTCTAGCTTTCTCGCCACCCTGTCCCTTTATCCGATCTAGCGTCGCACCATAAGCATCTCCCAATCTTAAGCCATCTGTCATTGCGTCCAGCTTTGGCCGCCTGCGACTGATCGTGGGTTCTCGCAGAATCGCATCGATATTCAGTGAGACGAGCAGGAATCTATATATACCCTGGTCAGTGGAGGACTTAAAGCTTCCCTAGTATCGCTACTTTTACTCACATCTCGGAAATTTCATCAGGAATTGTTTTCAAGATGGCTGCCTCCAGACCACTGTCCATTGCATCCGGATCCGTGTCCTCGTCCAACCTGGTGTGAATATAACTAATAATATCACCACTCTTAGGACTTATGGATAGACTCGCTACTTTTCCAGCAAGGCGCCTTCCAATCTCAGGTTGAATTTGCGGTCTTCTAGTCACGAATATTCGAGTACCAGGAGACTTTCGGAGAATTTGGCTCAGTGAATCAAGGAGCTTGATTCGATTTCCTGGTATGCACTCGTCGAGAGCGTCAACGCATATGAATGTACGCTTTTCGGAGGAGGTAATCTGCAACATCTTGACAATATCGGCGAGCTGTAGCCTCCGTTCACCGATCACTTTTTTTTGGTCTCCGTAGGCTCGTGCTATTTCCTCCGGCACCTTCTCCATTCCGCTCACAACCTGTTTGAGTAGAGCGCCTAGCACGCTTGCCGGCGATTGCTCCTTTTGGACTGCGAAGTCAAAGTAAAAGCAAGCAACGGCTACGTTTTGTCCTCCCGCTCGATCGCATAAGCCGTCTATCACTAGTGAGCTAACATTGCAACTTGTTAGCACTTGCACTCTTTCTCCCCTTCCTTGAGGCGCGTCCTTGTTACCTGATAAAAGTCTTTCCAACCCCCGGATCTCCATCACAAAACAAAACTGCGCTATCAGATTCACTTCCCCCACTGCCTTCATACCAGCCCCTAAATTCCGTGGTTTACAACAACCATCCCCCTATAAGTACAAATAGAGCGAAACCGTACCCTCCAAATAGGCCAAATCCGATTCCGAACTAGTCAACCACAACAAGGAAATTTGTAAAAAAAAAACCGCTACACTGAAGCTCCCCCTCTTGAGAACAAGGTAGCCGTTTTTGTTTTTTAATTAAAATCTGTAGGAAACAGTAGTTAAAGTTTAAAAAGTGAAAATTTTGGTGAGAGTGAAACAAGTGATAGAATGTACTCAGTGCTATGCTAAGAAATACTGTGGATTACTAAGACAGAGTGATACTAGATGAAGTTAATAGTAGAAGCTGGATGTAAATATACCAATATATGTCTCAACCATTTTGAACTCAATCCACCACCAGCATCATCACCATGCCACGTCTCAACAATTAACGCAAGCATAGGCAAACAATTGGACCTCAAGATGGGGAAGGGCGAAGTGGTATACAAGGAAGAATTGCCAATATAATTGGTTTCAAAAGCCTTGCAGGAGATACCCCTGCTTTCACTTCTAAAGTACTGGTGGAAAAGTACCCGTATCTTTGATGCCTATTACGCTGGATTACAGTATGGGACAGCCCAATTTACAGATGTTGTTTACAAAAGTCATCGTCGTGTATCTCTAGCTCAAGGTTCTTGTTAAATTTTCCTTTAAATATCATATTTTATTATATTAAATACATTATTCCATTTAGCTCTCCCTATTCCATATTCTACTCATTCCCCTATAGTGTATCATTCCACTTTCGCCATCAAGTCTTGGCAATTCTTGGCTCAATCCCGATCGGTTGACACGGAATTTCTCTTTCACCGGAGGGTCCACCTTTAGGCACTTTCCACCGTACATTTTCGGCTCGGTGTTCTCAAATGTCGTGATGCCGTAGCGTGGGATCGAGTGGGGATAGCCAGGCTAGGATATTAGCTCTACCATCGGCGACGGTAAACTTATTCGACACGTTAATCGTGTTCAAGGCGTTGGTGTTGTTGCTGAAATATTCCGACATTGTCTGTTTTTGGTGGTTGGGAGGTTGTAGATGATGGGCGATGAGGGTCAACAACTGGAATTCCTGTGGGCTTAAGAAAAGTGGGGTTTCTTGTGCAACCCCATAAATACCCCAGGGCTGGCAGGCAACCCCCCCAAAGTTTGTGCTGACAACGCCCAGCTTAGCAGGAAAAGCTACATCCAGAATTACTCGAGGTAGGATAATCAATTGATAAATAATTCGACCTCCTGAATGTTATTTTTTGTCTCTCCAATCTAATTTTCTCTCCCTACCCTGCTCATTTTCAATTACAAGCATTAATATCGTGACACAAATCGTATGGCATTGATGGACCTCCATGTAACAATAAGCAATACCCTCAGGTTGGCCGAGCATTCGTGACTATGTTGAGAGAATTTAGAGTAGCTAGTAATATAAGTTGATGCTGTCAACTTGATAAATTCTTTGGGGGTTGAAATAGCTATTGACCAAATAAACCTGAATGTGGAAAATGAGTAAATCCTGAGAGGTCAATCTACTACTAATTGCTCTATGATAACTTTGTCAGAGTAAAGAACGGAATTGGGATTTATTGTTTTCTGCCAGACATTCAATTTAATGTCTAACCAGCAATCAATGCAACTTAAATACCAGTCCTTTCTCATGATAAATACATATTGATTAGTAACAAAAGAGAGTTACTCCCTTCACTACACATCGATTTCCAGCAGGGTAGTATTTAAAATTACCTTGCACATTTCAGTGAAGCTGTTCTACCTACTATACCTATTCTCAATTCTTTACCTATTATATTGTAAGTCTAGCTTAGAAACCACCTTCCATTTTGCCTAGGATCTCAAATTTAGTTATTCATTCTTACAGCTAGAACCATCATATCACATCTTATAATTTATATTATCTTACCTATTCTGTTTGAAAGAGGGTGTTCTAGGTGGTATTGCAGGAAGTACACTACTAACAGTAATAGTATCCCGAGAGACTTGACTCTTATATAGCAATATTTTTGCCTAAACTGCTACAATGATTGAAAATCTTGCTGCCCTTATTAGTGTTTGAGACAGAGTTGAAAAAGGAGTTATCACAGTATTCTTCTGTAATAATGATAGTTCATAGAGCTAAATTTAGTTATTATGTAAAGTTTGCCTTTTGGCAAATTTCAAGTAACTGATAAAATTTGCTTCTTAACTCATATCCCAGAGGGTAATAAGGTTTGCCCAAATTTTCGCTATTTATGAAAGAGAAAGGAATAGAGGGAGTTGTATGAAAATCTTCTTTATATAAGGACATATAGCAATATTTTTATTGAACCTCCTATAATCCACAGTCTAGTATCTTATCTGAAAATATAATATATTATATGATATGACTCAAAATGGTAAGTTATTTGAAATAAGTTTTAAACTAAATCATGAAAGGTATGATGGGGTAGTTTCGTATAAAAATATGAGGAAAAACACTCTTATCACTCTTGACCAATATATCAATTAATCTCAAAGATAATTCTATTAAGTTTTCTTCTCTGCCTTTCTCAAGAAACTCTTCTGATAACCAGTATGCTTTAATAGAAAAACACTGCCATATGTTGATTTTTTATCTCAATTGTGTTGTTATATTATCTGAGTTGAGAGTTGTATAAATTATATTATGGAAAAATGGTTTTCAGTTTCTACTTGTTTTAGTTACTAGCTACTAGAGTTATATGTTTTTACCTGACTGGTCAATCTATTCGTGGAGAAAGAGTGAATTTATTGTTTGGAACTGAGGTTTAATAAATAAAGGAGAATTTGCTAGGTGTTATGAGATAGCTAACTCAAAGAATTAGAATTAACTAGGCTGTGTGGATACAAGATAACAGAGATATTGTCAAGCAGGCTTGATCATTTAATATAGGGATAATGAAAAGTAAATGTTGGTGAACTATTTAAACAACTTATTATATTGTTAAGGTCGCTTCTCCTTTACTTAATAATCTCAAACTCTAGGAAATAGCCCTTACTATATCTACTAATATTCCGCTACTTCTCTTTTTCTAATAATCATCTATCTTCTTAAGATTTTACCTTTGTGAAAGTAAGAGTGAATGGGGCGTGATGCAAAATAATCGCACCGCTCGTACTTAGAGTGGCTCCTGCCAACGATTTCATCTGAGCATGTCCCCACTCCACCAGTAGATAGTCTTCGATCTCTTTGTACTAATAGACAATGTTCATATATATAGTTGTAATGCCAATATACCAATAGTCTTATTATAGAATATTGTGTGATCAGTTCATATAGCAATCCTTCAAGGCATTATGCATTGATATGCATATACCCCTGGTTATAGAGTTGATTATTCTTATTATTGCAATTAGTAATAAACTTCCTAGAACGTGAACACTTCTGGTATTCTGAGTAATCGCCACAGATCCCTCTAGGTGCTGCTTCTTCTCGTGAGCATTGGAGTTCGAATATACATTCCTCCTATTAGTGATACAGCCTCGTAATAAATATGGTATTCTATTCTCATCTGTGTAACACTAGGAAATCTATTTTCATCATTTTTACAGTATTTTAGAAATATCTTTGTTCTCTCACTAGGCTATTTCTTTTAAATTGGAAAAGTATACAGTCACTTGGCAGAAGTGTCGTGGAACACATTTTGCCTTACAAAGCTCCCTTACCAAAATGCCAGTCAACTAAGTAATCATAACTGTCCTTTACAACTACTCATTACACTGTGACTCCTGATTACTGAAATACTTACAATTAAATAATTTATATTACCTTGACTTCTATTAATTCACTTTCTTCTGTTAACTAGGAGTTATACCATATTTGGTAATATATGGAATAATTGGGATATGCTGTCTGTGCTTTACTAATACAACTAGGTTTAAAGTAGTGTAATTATAGTCAAAGCAAATCAATAAAGTGTGAGCTCTGGAAGTTATATTTCATAAGATTATCTTTCCTATCCAGTAGCTAAGTACTCCTACAGTACCACACAAATTTTCTTACTCTATCTTTTACCTGTTAGTGCCCCTCATCTTCCATTGCCACCTCTGCTCCTTCATTCGCCCATTAACTCATTTACTTATTTACAGCTTACCCACTCACATATTCCTTCATACTCACTCCCCCTATCTTCCTGCCCTGCCCTTTATATGTTAATTTACCTGTTGACTTATTGTCTCACTCTTGCTTGTTTCTCTATTACCCTATTTCCGCGCTTGCCCATTTACCGATTAGCCCACCTTATAGCCTACCAACTCATTTCCCTCAGTGCTCTATGTGCTATGGTCTTGCTTGCTCACTCTTCCACAGTTGCTACGTGCTTGTTGGCTTACCTGTTCACTTAATCACTTCTAAATCTATATGCAAATATCCTCACGGCTTATTTACCAAGTGTGTTTTGCAAATGTTTTGTTCAAGCTAGGGTAAATGATTTCTGTTTTTCTGGAATACAAGTGGGAGGAATGAGTGGGTGCTATCTCAGTGTTAGTGAGACTGTATATATCATAGCAATTTGGATAAGAGAGGTATACAAATTGTTTTTGATATGCATTGGCTACTAGACCCTGCTTATGACAGCAATAAGGTCTTCTTTCTCTCGCCAAGTTCCCCAATACATATGCTTTTTCTACTGTGGAGAGAGTACACAATAGTTGTAACCACCTTCTGGGTGGTGGGGGGAATCGATACAGTAGCGCTACGATCTCTATACCAAGGTACAGTATCTAACGAGGCTAAGTACCGGAGCCTTGTACTAAATAGTTGTAAAAAACATGTTACTATATCGCGGCTCCCAAGTAGTTCCTAGTAGGTGAGTAAGTTTGGTCTGGATTCTCGAAGCGAACTGAAGAAGTAACTTTTCAATCAAGTATATTGAAAACTCTGTCTGTCAAAGTCTGCTCTCTCTAAGTCTGGAGAATAGCAGGTCTTAAATACCATTGGCAGGCTAACCAGAGCCTGTTAAATAATAACTATAAAGACTTAGAAAACGGTGCCCTTGAAACATTACTTAAAATAGATCAAGTATGAGACGATATCTTGACACAATACATAAAACATACTGAGTATCAAACGATACTTAAAACCAAACATAAAACATTATGAGTATCAAACCCAATCACGAAACAAACCGAGTATCAAATGATACTCGAAACCAACCAATAGCCTGTACCAGTTACACCTTGGAAACAAAAGTGAAAACAGCATTTGAAACATATAACAGAGAAGACCAAATCTCCTCACTATCGTAATATGTGTCCAAATGGGGTTCCCAGAATCACATGTCCGCCACAGGTTCCTCAGTGTAACCGCCTCCTGGGGGGTGGCGGGAATCGTTAGGGTAACGATACTATCTCTATACCAAAGTGCGGTATATAACGAGACTAGGTACCGGAGGCTTAGACTAAGTTGTTGTAACAAACTTCTTACTATATCGCAACTACTAAGTAGTTCCTAATAGCTAAGTATGTTTGGTCTTTATTGGATTCTCGAAGCGAACTGAAGAAGTAACTGTTCAACCAAGTATATTGAAAACTCTGTCTGTCGAAGTCTGCTCTCTCTAAGTCCGGAG
>Ga0307507_10005339_pt1 | contig 21231 bp, 4 predicted proteins | sample 7_EM_MG_FD_207223 | JGI IMG/M metagenome (GOLD analysis project Ga0307507, IMG submission 207223) | Populus trichocarpa ectomycorrhiza microbial communities from riparian zone in the Pacific Northwest, United States - 7_EM | ecosystem: Host-associated > Plants > Roots > Unclassified | place... | reverse complement strand
TAATTGCGTGTCAAGTTGGTCAATTGCGTGTCGAGTTAGTCAAATTGCATGTCAATTACGCGAAACGCGAAAACCAAAGTCTACTTGAATCTCATCCTGCGAATATTTTCCCGATGTGTGTAGTTAATAAAGGATAAGACATTGTTAATGTCCCCCTTATAGTTATTATAGTCTTTTAAGCCACTAGGCTTCCCTTTAGGGGTTAAGGCTAGGGCTAATAAATTAAATCCTCCTAGGACTAATTGGTGTTGTGGTTTTAATATAGGTATTAGGTTGTTCTTTAAGTTTAATATAGTGGCTAGTAAGGAATTTCGTCTTACTATTATTAATTCTTTAGGAGTACAAAGTAAGGTAACTTATAGACACGCTGCTTCTAGCAGCGTCTACGGTATCATAGAGACGTAGAATTGGTTATAGGCTGAGCATTAGTAAAGAAAAAGGCGCAACGTAATGTTACGGAACGGGGGCAATGGCTACAAAGCGTATGTATTCGGGGAGTCTACAAGACGTTACGCAACCAATCGTAAGGGTCGAGGGCGTAAGGAGGTGATATACCCTCGCGTAGCTGACATAAGCTGTACGCAAGGTATACGTGAGAGCACAGGGTTCTCCTATAGAGGCCCCTATAGTCGGGTTCCGTGACAAGGCAAAGCTCTAAATTAAGTATTTTTTTATTCCTTTAACCTTATTTATTCCCTTAAATATATCCTTACCCTTCTTGTCTAGACAATTTCTAATATAGTGACCTTTTTTACTACAGCCAATATAAGCTCTACTTATATAACGTGTTTTACCACCAAGTGAGCAGAACTACTAAGCGAGCAGCCTTAAACCCTACCAAAAATTAGAAAAATCACACTTTAATATCTTAACAACCACTTAATAATAAATTCTTATAATATAGATTTAGACCTTTATATGTACTCTACAGCTTCTATTAAAGTTGCATTGTAAATAGATTAGTATTTCTTAAGATATAGTGATTTAGCCTCATTTTGGCCCTAAATAAGGCTAAATCACTATATCTTAAGAAATACTAATCTATTTACAATGCAACTTTAATAGAAGCTGCAGAGTATATATAAAAGCCTAAATCTATATTATAAGAATTTATTATTAAGTGGTTGTTAAGATATTAAAGTGTGATTTTTCTAATTTTTGGTAGGGTTTAAGGCTGCTCGCTCAGTAGTGCTGCTCGCTCGGTGGTGAAACACGTTACCATTATTATTCTTCTAGAGTTTATTTAAAAGACTTTCCCTAAGATCCTTGTTTTAGTCTTTAATCCTTCTATAATTCTTTCTCTTTACATTCTTGCTATTTTGGCTTTTATAATTTTCTTAATTTATATCTAGATTCTCTAATACTACTTAAATCTACTAGCTCTAGTCTGCTATATTATAGTTTCTATTATTATTATTATTAATGTGTTGTTTATACCTTATATAACTAAGGTGCTTAACATAATCCTTTATTCACCTATTTATATTCATAGATTTTATTATTAATCTTAATTACTTATTTAATAAGTTCTTATATTAATATTATATCTTCTATTAAAATAAGTATATCTTATACTTTAGGCTTTAGTCGTTTTTTATATTATACTATAATTACTTTCTTATTCCATTCGATTTGCATTATATATAGTTGGAATTATATTATATATTCTATTACTAACCCTTTCTATACTATCTACTAATATTTCCTTTTGTAAGGGATCTTTTGGCGGCTGCCAAGGCTAGCCTTCGGCTAGCCCTTGGCACCTCCTTATAAGCTCCCTTGGGCTTACAGCCCTTCCCTCCTTATCGGTTTGTCTCTCTCTCCGTACGAGGTATTGCTATACCTACTCTTTACCATATCGTCCTCTTCCATCGACTCTCCTTGTGACTTATGCTCGGCTTGCCTGCTCCCTACCGTACACCTGGGCAATAGCCTTATACCTTTCTACTATAATAACCTTCTCTAGATCTTTAAATATCTATATAAGTCTATCTATAAATCCATTTTATATTAAAAAAATATACCTAACCTCTAGGTTTATTATTATTAATCTATAAGCTTTAAAGTTAATAAAGTAAAATTTAAACTATTCTAATGCTCTTTTAGATAAAAACAATCCTATATATACTACTTAGTCTAATACCACTGTTACGGGACTCACCCGTTCTCACGTCCCTGCGCGTTTTGACGTTCTTGACCCGTGCTCACGTTCGTCCCGAGACACCTGCGCACGTACCCCTATAACCCCTATTTATACTTCGTACCTGACACACGGAAGACTCTTCTTCTTTATCCAGATGTCTTTGTATCAACACGCATAGTTACGCGTACGTAGCCTTCTTCAATTACTACTCCGTTTAGTACATTGTATTCCAGCTCGTGCCTACTCCATAACAACCACTAATAGTCTACTTTCTTTATATTATATTTTAAGCTTTATTTAGGCTAAAAATCCTTTAAGCTTTATCTTATTATTTAAAACCCTTTTAATTAAGGGCATTTTAATTTTTTGTATACCTATACTAGTAAACTTTACTTCTAATACTACTTAATTCTTATTTATTTAGTTAATTATTTATTATACTCCCTTTATAGTAAGTATATTTAAGTCTATATCTAATATACTGATATCTTATCCTAATCCTAAGGTTATAGTAGGTGCTGCTTTAGATGGCACTATTATTACTATTAACTATTGTGGTGGGGTAAAATGTCCCATGCTTAGTGTCTTGGCGTTTTCCTGTATATATTGAGCCTTCGGCTTCCCTCCTTCTTAGACATTACGAACCTACCGGAATACATTCTTTTCTTTTCTTTCTTACAGACTGCTTTACTGATTACTTTTAACTAATTATAACCGATCGACTGATAGACAGATAGACAGACAGACTAACTAATAGTATTTTAACTTCCTATCTAAGGGACACCGTACCCTTCTACATTTTGGCATTCTACGTGGGGACAATAGCAAGCTCTTTAGATTAGAAGTCTAGTGCTATATATATATAAGACACGCAAAGAATATATTACAACTACAGAAGGACGACCAGCTGCAGAAGAACGACTAGCCAGGTAGACAAGACAGCAGTAAAGAACCAGGCAGTATCGGACAGTAAGGTGAACTAGGTAGACCCTAAACAGAAAAACTGCGGAAAAGAAAGGACAGCCAGACTTAACACATAGGCCAAGGAGTGGCAAAGGTCTCGGAAAGTTACGTGCAAGGACGTTAAGCAAACCAGTGAGCTAATTAGACAACTTTAACCTGCGGCTAGAGGTACCCAATATTTCTACTACCTACGCACGGACATGGCCAGAGCTTTGTTAAGGATATAGAGACAACAAGCTAAGGACTAGTTAATTAAATGGAAACGAGACTTAAGGGATCTAGCGGTAGAGGAAGTTAGTACTGCCCTTTAAGAACAGAGACAGTACCAAGCAAGGCCGCAAGTATGTAAGATAGGGTCTCTCCTTAAAAGCTTTATATTTTGGCTTAGCTTTATCTTCTTTTAAATTATCTAGATTGTGTTAGTAGCGGCTCTAGAGGCGTTCTGTGAAGAAGTAGATATAAGCGGAAGTATAAGGCTTAGTGGCACCCTACCGCACGGAATAATAGCAGGCCAAAATAGACGGACGTATCAAGACCCGGTAGTGGTAGAAGATGGAGATTCCGTGCTCTCTTAGGGAGACCCCCCCTTAGACGTCAAGAAGCAGGTGCCTTCCATTATAGACATGGCCATATAAGTAGACCTACCGCAGCGTTTACCTGTTAAGGTCCCGCTAGGATAGTCATCTAGGACATTCTCTGTTAAGACTACGGCCATGCAAGTAGACCAGCCGCAGTATATACCTAATTAGGCAGCAAGGGAAGTATACCACGTATTTATTCTAATGGTAGCAATACCAGATTCTTTTAGGCAAGGAGTTCCATGGTTTAATGGAAAGAATATCTTAAGGTTTATTAAGGACTACAAGGGCATGTGTTAAAGGTATTTTATAGGCAAAGAATGTAGGCTTGCGTGTCTTTCTAACTATTGCGAGGATATATACGCGGAAGCTATCTAGGTAATGCTAGAGTTTAACCAAGGAAAATGGAAAGGACTAGTAAACCGCCTTAGAGCTAAGTACTAAGCAGACAACTTTTACCAACGCATAGAGACATGAGACTTTATAGAAGCTTTTATTTAAAAATCTACGGAATAACTAGGCGAATTGCGTTACTATATGCAGGACTTCACTACCATCTTAGATAAAGCGGTAGCTATAGGAAACCTTACTAAGCAAAATAAGGGGTGGTTGTTTGTGTAAGGACTTCCTATTAAATACCACAGGCACGCAATGGAGCAGATAGGAGCTATAGTAGATAAGCCTAACACCCTTAGGTTTAAAAGACTAAAGGAGGCTATAGAGTTAAGGATAGTGGCTGTAGAGGGCGCCAAGCAAATGGATGTCCTTCCGGAAGAAGACGCCCTAAATGTCTAGCTTATACAGGAGCTATGGCAGTAAAGGGATAAGCTTGACCATAGGAGAGAAGGAAGGCTTCTAGACTTAGGTATACACGGAAGAGCCTTAATACAGTAGCAGTCACCCTCTACTATAGACTAGGAAATGGATAAAATGCTAAGCTAGCTAAGAAGTCTAAAACTAACTAAGATGGAGCTTGCGGTAGCTGTATAGTTAATGCCGTTCCTTAACCAAGTCCAGATAGACCCAAGGAAGTTTACAACACTACTAGATTAGGCCGCAATTTAAAACTTAGTATAAGGGTACGGCCTAGTACTAGGATATAAAGACTGGTAGAATAGCACCCAAGCTCCCTTTACTCTGCAAGACTTTTAATATCCGCACAATTTTTAATATCCGCAAGATTCTACTGCCTTTAGACAGCCGCAGTGGGACGTACGGGGTTAGTAAGGTATGCGAGGACAAGGCCTATAGACCTATTTTAGATGCGGAGGAAGTCACCATTTCAACTAGTATAAATGCTAAGGGCTTAAGGATCTTGTTTAGTAAGGATTTGTGCATCTATCTAATTAAGGAAAACTAGTAGCTGGGATGCGCGAACAACCTAGACCTAAACTTCCGTGGATCGGCAATAAAGGACGATTGAAAAGTATTAAGAACTGGCTTTATATATACCAAGGAATAGACCCAGATGGACAGGCATATTAGAAAATAGAAGGATAAGGATAGATGCAGAAATAGGTCCCTATGGTATAAATAGATTTTACTACTTTCCATAACGGAGTAGTACTAAAGAACAGTAACGAAATACGCATAAGCTAGGAGGACTACTATTAAGTACGGCCCACGGACTTAGTAACGTTCAGCCAGCAACGTCTGTAGACTTGCCCGACCCCTAGAGACAGCTATACGACTAGGACAATTATTGAGCCGCAGGCTCTGCCGTAGGAGAATATACGACCGGGAGATTATATCCAGATTATATTATAGCCTACAGATAAGACAGCTAAAGCTAGAAAGAATAAATTGTCCGGTCCTTAGAGGCGGTTATGGAGACAGATGCTTAAGGCCAGCCGTTAACCCGCAGGCTTTGCAGCAGGCTCCGTAGTAGGTGTAGGATGTTTAACTAAGGGACAGTTAAGTTCTAAAGTGGGGGAGGGGACGCAGGTGATGACTGTATAAAAGATTTCTATTTTATCTGCTTAATTACTATACTTCCTAAAGCTCCTTTTCTTATTTACTTTCTTAATCGCGACGCGTTAGTCGCGATAACCTACTATAAAGATGTTAGTTTAGCTCACCGCCTATTACCAAGCTAATAGCGATTTTCTATACCCGGTACAGAAAATCCTAATTAGTCTATTTAGTAATAGAGCCGGCAGAACTCTACACCGCCCCTAGAATTTAATAATGCACTAAATGCACTAGCTGTATAATAAGAACAGCACCAAGAGCCTTAATTAATTTCACGGATACAGAGCTAGATACAGAGCTAAATGCAGAGCTATATATAGAACCTTAACTAAATAACTATATAGAAGCCTTAATTAAACAACTACATAAAAGCTATGGTTAGTTAAAGAACTGAATTAAGCCAGAGCCTTAATGTTAGCATATTGCCGTTACTGAATTAAGTCTGTTAAATATTGTTAAGTTAGAGCTTTTAACCAGGCCAACTTTGTTTCTTATTTAAACGACAGCTAATTATAGCTCCGAAACCGCTATCCGAATTTAGCACTGCACTAGCTACACAATAAGAACAGATACTGCGGCAAGGAAGGGACCTACATAAGGGCAGTAGCATGATATTGGAAATTAAGTACTATAGAAATAGTAAAGCAGTATACAATAAGGCACTAATAAAGATGCTCTATAAGAGATTATACGGAGGGTATAGCTGACTACGTTAAGCCTAAACTATCCTTATACGACTAAAGACGGAACTAAGCCGTATCTAGCCAAGCCAGTAAAGGACCTTGCCAAGGATTACAAGGGGAACAGGAATTGGATATATAGGAGCTGGCACTTCTTAGAGATCGTCTTGACAAAAGGACTATATTATAGACACAAGGGCAAGGGATATGCGATAGAGGTAGTTATAACAGCCAAGAAGCTGCCACTGGATGGCCTTAAAGATGTTAAGGATGACTTAGGCGAAGTATAGAACTAGCAGGATAATAATAAAGAGACTAAAAGCAGAAGATAATCCTAAGAAGGCTCTTAAGCTGGAAGAAGATTAAGGATATGCGAGCGTACTGCCAATAGCTAGGGTAAAGAAGCAGCCGTAAAAGCCTAAGGATGCGCTAAAGAAGCTAAGAGCAAAGGCAACTCTGAAAGGAAAGAAAGTAGCTATTAAGGACGTCTTATAAAAGCACTGGGCCCGCGGAAATGGTCTACTGGAAACTGCCGTTTATGCTTATAAGGAAGGAAGTCTTAAGACAGGTCTTTAGATTGGACGTCTAGTGGACACTAAGAGCCTTAATTGACTATAGATGCAGAGCTTTAACTAAATAACTGTACAGCTAGAGTCTTAATTAACTGTCTGTAGATATAGAGCCTATAGATATAGAGCCTTAATGGAACGTTAACGGATTCAAAAGCTTTAATTGAGTATATGATAATACAGAGCCTAAGTCTTGGACGCCGCCTCTATAGTTAAGTTAGATTAACTAGAGCTTTTAGTTAGGCCGACCTAATACCCTATTTAAACGTTAGTTAATTATATATTGTCACGGTTAAATTAAATTAGTTACCGTCGCCGTTAGACGTCTTTAATTAGCGGTTAAAGATTCTATAATGGCAGACAGATAGACACTAGGCCTAACAAGGAAATTAGTATATAACTATAGAATATTAGAAATACGGTTAATTAATATCTTGGAGCCTCTTTAACCAGAATAATCTTTCCTGTAGATATAGATACGGAGCTTTATATAGAGTCTTACACGGAGTTATACATAGAGTCTACGGATATAGAGCATACGGGTATAGAGCCTTAATTGGATAACAGTACGGCAGCTTAACTAGACGCCTATATATACAAAGCCTTAATTAAACGGCAGATGCGGAGCCTTAACTAATCGCACGTCTATATAGAAGTGTTAATCAGTTATCTATAGATGCAAAGCCATAGTTATATATATAGTAGAAGACATCTTAAGTTAAGCTAGGGCCTTATTAAATCTTAATTAGCTAAATGCCGTCTCCGCATTTAAATTAGGACGGTTAGAACCTTTAAATAGGCCGACTTTCTACCTTAATTAAATAACTGAATAATTAGTTGCAGCACGTTGTCGCCGACCAATTAGACAGTCTTTGGCTAGCAGTTAAAGCATGCACGCAGACACGGACGCAGACATGGACGCAGAATATGCAATGTAGAGCTACTAATGCACAGCTAGATGCACAGCTAGATGCAGAACTAGATGCAGAGTCTTGATATTAAACGACTAGCTAAATAACTAAATTAAGCCAGAGTCTCTACTATTTTAATTAACTGCCCTACTACTGCCGCCGCTATTCTGTCTAACTGCTTTATCCCTACTATCTTAACCAACTGCTTTATCTCTACTATTTTAGATCTGTACCGTTGCTAGATCTAATTACTGCCGGATCTACTAGATCTATTATATAGTTCCGCCTAACTATTCTAACTGACCTATTCCGTTCTACTGTTTCCACCAACTACTACTCTAACTAACCGCCGCTGACCGATTGTTCTACTGCTACTACTACTGCTACTACTACTACTGTTCCAACCAGCTATTCTACTGCTGCTGTTTAGCCGTTCTGTTCCGTTGTTCTAATTATTCTACTACTACTGCCTTAACCAACTGCTACTGACCGTTCCGCTTCTACTAAGTGTTCTACTATTAAAAGTTCTGCTGTTAGATGTCCTACTGCTTACTAACTATTACTAAGTTCTTCTACTAAGTGTTCTACCGCTGACTATTCTGTTTTATTTTACTGCGCTAAATGTCTACTTTTACTACTGCTTCTACCACCGTTACTGTTACTGCTATTACTGCCACCGTTATTATTTCTAGTTTACTGTTCTAGTTATTAGTAGGAAGATCGGATCTTAGCTATAGATAACGGAAGGATATTATGGAATAGTTTTGTAAGGCTATAAAGACGGCTGCAGAATTACGCTTTTAACTAGTACCGCTAGTAGGTATAATACATAGGCGATTAGGGCGGCTAGTGCGTGCATTTATACTTTCGACCAGTGACGCTGGTGGGTATAGTGTATAGGCAACTAGTACGGCTAATAGGTGTATTTATTTCAGTGCGTGTCTGATAGGTATCTTACTAGGAGGAAGAGATTTCTTGCGTTCTATTTTATGCTTTCCTTTTTCTATTCTGTTTTTGCTTTACTTTCGTTTGGCTATTCTTCTATAGTATAGAACGTTAGGGGACAACGTTCTTAGTAGGGGAGGTATGTGGTGGGGTAAAATGTCCCATGCTTAGTGTCTTGGCGTTTTCCTGTATATATTGAGCCTTCGGCTTCCCTCCTTCTTGGACATCACGAACCTACCAGAATATATTCTTTTCTTTCCTTTCTTACAGACTGCTTTACCGATTACTTTTGACTGATTATGACCGACCGACCGACAGATAGATAGACAGATAGACTAACTGATAGCATTCTGACTTCCTATCTAAGGGACACCGTACCCTTCTATACTATTAACTATTACTAGGTAGTAAATATATTAGGAACACTTATAGTAGGTACTATAGGGCGGTTATAAATAGGCTAGGTATATAGGATAATAAGGATAGATAATACTATAATAACTAATAAAGTAGTTGCCCAACAGATTAACTCCAATTATATTCTAAGATTTACTATAAGGAGAGAACTATCTAGGTAGAGACTAAGGTCCTTTAAATATATAACCATACTCCTAAGAAATCTCTTTAATACATTAATACGTTGGGTATATTGGGTACATGGCGTACCTTACGTTCCTTACATACCTCACATACTAAGTTCCATTATGTGACTTCGCTTACCCTTTATTACATGGGTTTACTAACTCCATCTTACTAACTCGCTCTATTAAGCCTTAGAGCTTATCTCTAAGTAGTCGTAACACTTTATATAAAAGGTCTATAATACTATATATAAAAAGGGGAGGAACTTAGTGGTTAACTTATTTAAACTAGCGGATATACTCTTGCTTTTTTCTATGTTAAGGGACAATACTTTTAGGTAGGGAGGGATATAGTGGTATAGATAGTACACTTATTAGATAGCTCACGTGACCAGACTATGCCCTAGCCTAGCTACTATCTACCATCCAGGTGTTTATAAGAGTTTAAGTTATAAACAGACACTTATACGGCCTTATAAATAAACGCATGTAATAAATAGATAAATAGATAAGGCAGGCTATGAAGGTAACAGAATAGCTATAGACACACTTAATAGATTCTCCTTTTCTTTTCTCTATATCTTTAGACTGCACGACATTAACACTATGCTTATATTCTAACGTATTTAAACATTAACCCTACTACAATAGGCTTCTTATAAAGGCTTTATTAACCGGCATTTTAAGTATATACCATAACTGCATTTATAACGAAGCCTTGTGGAAAATACTACAATAGACTTACTAATAGGCTAGGTATGTAGGTAAATAGGAAGTTAATAATATAACAAATAGATAATAACTGGTGGAGTAGTTATCTAATAGATTAACTCTAATTATATTCTAAGATTTACTATAAGTAAAGGAACTATCTAGGTAGGGACTATAGGTTATTAAATATATATCTATACTCCTAAGAAAGTTATTACTCTATCTGCTTTATCTGCTCTATTTACTCTATTGCAGATTATATAAATTATATTACGTAACCTTAGTTACTATTCCTCGTTATATAGTTCCACTAGTTCTATCCTAAACCGTGCTATTACTAACCAACTAGCTTTTTTAAACTCTTCTCTAAGTAGTTATAATATTATACTTAAAGCGTCTATAACACTATCTTCCTCCTCTTTATCTTTGTCCTTAAAGATTTTTAATATCTCTAAGTTATCTATTAGAGATATAATATCCGTTTAATTAATTTGGTTAATATTATTGCTTATTATACCTAAAGCTTCTTCTTCTTCTTCTATAGCTCGCCAGTCTTATACTATTGCTATAATATTATCTCTTAGTAAAATAATGCCGTCTCTATATTCTTATTATGCGAAAAAGGGGTCAGTTTATGTTATACTAGCCAGCCCTTTATCTTAGCAACTCTCTTTTTATTTAGAGTGCACTAAAGTAAATATTTAATTGTCCTGTAACGTTTGCTCTATACCTAACGCTAAATATATATATACTATTACTCTTAACAGTCTTTAAGTTCCCTTATTAATTACTACTAGGGCCCTAGGTTTAATCTATTACTATAAAACTTAATAATAAGTTGTTAATAGCGCTAGCTAAACTTTATTATTCTTATAACGCTAAGTAAGAGGCTGCTGCTACTTAATAATAGGCTCTTAACTCTTATCTTACTACTTCTACTTAGTTAATCCGTCTTAAAAAGGTTTATAAAAAGGTGTATTTTAAGAAGTAGAAGCTTATAGAACAAGGCCTTTAGGAACTTAGCAATAAAAAAACGGATTCTCTTCCAATAGAGAGGGAAATAACTCCAAATACCTTAGTAGGTACTCCTCTTAGGTCCCCATTAGGTAACTTATTCTTTAGTAATCCTTCTTTATTAATACTGCCTAACCTATTTTCTTCTAATACTCCTATACCTTTCTTATAGAGTTTTTTAGGTTATTTAGTAGCTCCTAGGTAGTCTTATTGTAGCCTATCCACTTAACCTTATACTATATTTTATTATTAACGTCCTTATAACTAATAATCTTTAAAACTTCCTATCTATCCTCTTCCTAACCTCTATATATATTTACCTTATAAACTAGTGGCTTAATATTCCTGTGTAATAGCTCTAGTATTATAACGTGCTATATAGGGTAGATTTTTATTTTCTCTAGTAAGTTAAGTCTGTATATAACTTCTAAGATCTTTACTTTAATTATAAATGGTTCTAGTCTAACATAGTCCAACTTTTTGCTTAGTTATTAACTCTTAAAATTTTTATATAGTAGTTATACTTTATCCCCGTCCTTAAGGTCTAGTCCCTTAGATCTCTTAGTATTATAGTACCTTTTTATTCTTTTTTATACTAATTTAGCTATTTCTTTAAGGTAACTATAAAGACTTATTAGATTCTCCATTCTTTCTTTAGCTATACTACTTATTTTCTTTACTTATTATGGCAATAACAATATCCTTAGCTTATATCCGTAGTTCGCCTTAAAAGGTAATATATCTATCCCTTCCTACAGTGTTATATTATATATAAACTATATAACTAGTAGTAATAATACCTAATTGTTCTATGCATAATTAATATAATGCCTTAAATACTATTCTAACGTTTGGTTTAGTCTCTCTATTTAGCTATCTATTTGTGGGTAATATACTATTGATATTACTACGCAAACCCCCTATTTGGCTAAGAATACCTCCTAAAATACTATTATAAATCTTAAATCTCTATCCAATATGATTTTTATTAGTGCTTTATATTTTATAAATATTTCTTTAATATAGATTCTAGCTATATCTTCCACTAAGATTTCTTCTATATATGCTATAAAGTAGCCCCACTTAGTTAAATTATCTACTATTACTAAGATCGCGTCGTAATCTTATCTAGTAATAGGGTCTTTAAACTTTAGCAGTTTTATAATAAAGTTTTATAATATAATTTCCTATAGTCTTTCTGGTACTTTAATAGGTTATAGCCCGCTATACGGCTTATGCCTTATTAATTTATTTCTTTAGCAATCTAGATACTCCTTTATAACTTATTTCACTAGTCTCCAGATTCCTTAAATAATATACTCTTCTTAAAGTCTTAACACTAAGCCCGTAGCTCCATTATATCTTTAAGTTATTCCCTTATAGAATTCCTTTATAAACTCTTCTGCTATTGCCCTTGGTATATATATAGCTTTTTAATGCTTATACGATTCTAAGTCTAGATCCTTATCCTATACTTCTTAGATCTTTTATAACCACATACTCTGTAGTATCTTATAGGCTTACTTAGGTTCTTCTTTAACTATAGCCGCTATCTTAGGATAGTTATACCTAATTAGTTTATCTTTATCTTTTCGTAATATAGCGCCTAACGGTTTTTTGTCGTTTTATAGTCCCGCCTTTTTACTAAGTGCGTCTACTCTCGCATTTTTAGTGCCTTTAGTATACTAGATTTTAAAATAATATTCTATAAGTATCTCTGCCTATCTAACCTATTTTTGGGTTAGTTCCTTTATTATTAAAAACCCTATTGGGTTTTTATAGTCCATCTTAACTATAAATAGTTTCTCTATATCTTGTAAGAACGCTCTCCACTCTTTAAGTACTATAACTACACCTAACAACTCTTTATTATAAATATCATAGTTTAACTCTAGTGGTGTTATCTTTTAACTATAGTATATTACTAAATGCTATGCGTCCTAATACTTCTATAGCAAATATACTCCTAGTGAAAAGTCTAATGTGTTTATTTTAACTACTATCTCTAACTATAGTTAATAAATCTTAAGGATTAGATCCTAGGTAAATAACTCCTTAAGTTCCTAGAACAGTTTTCTTTGCTTACTTCCCTATATTTATAGTTCCTCCTTTTTTATAAGTCTTATAAATAGCTTAGTGTTCTTTAACTACTATGTAATAAACCTCCTATAGTAGTTACAAAACCCTAGAAACAATCTTAACTATATAATATTCTCTAGTTCCTACTAACTTACTATAACTTTAACTTTCTTTAGGTCCATACTAATTTTGCCTAGTTTAATAATAAATCTAATAAAATTGGTCTTTCTTATAAAGAACTCGTATTTCTTAATTACTACTAGCATCTTTTCTTCCTATAGTCTCTTTAAGACCTACTTTACGTATTCTCCATGCTCTTCCTTACTTATTAAGTAAATAATAATAATATTAAGGTATGCTATAACAAATTTATCTAGGTGTTCTCCTAATACGCTATTAATTCTCTTTTAGAACATTACTAGTGCGTTTATAAGTTTAAACTATATAACTAATAGCTTATATAGTCCTTCCTTTAACCTAAAGGCTACCTTCTATTTATCTCCTTTCTTAATTATAATCTAATAGTACGCCTACCTTAAATCTATCTTTGTAAAGATTCGTGTATTACCTATCCTGTATTAGATTTTACTAATTAAGGGTAAAGAATACCTATCCTTTTTAGTGATGCCGTTTAACTATTTATAGTTAATATATATCCTAAGTTTTCTATTTTTCTTTAGTATAAATAATACTGGATATCCTGCCGATAACTGTAATAGTCTAATATATCCCTTTTATAAGTTCTCCTAGATAAACTCCTTAAGCGCTACTAACTTGGTTTTAGTAAGCTTATAAATTAAAAAGAACTTTAAGCTTATTCTTAGTTCTAATTATATTTTATAGCCCTATATTATATACTCTAATAGCTTTTTACTTTCTAGGCTCTATAACTTCTTGCCATACTTATAGTATCTCCTTAGTATATAACTTAAGCCTCGCTTAGTCTCTATATATCGCTCTAACTTAGTACTATACTATCTTAATTTACTATCACATTTTACGCTATTAAGTATCTCTAATATTAACCTGGCCTATAACCTAATTAATCTTTAAATTATATTTCTGTAACTAAGGCATTCCTAATATTACCTTATCCTTTCTTAATAGTAGGGTATTAAAAGACATTTTAACTTATTTTCCTTTAATAGTTAACTATATAGGTCCTGTTTTAAGATTAACAATGCCTCCTCTATAGGCTATTAGATCTTTTAAAATTATTATTAATAGGTATAGATATTCTTTCTATCTATGTGGTAACCTTATCCTTTTAACTGCTGCTAATAATATACAGTTTCTTATTACTCTACTATCTACTAACGCCTTAAACTTTTAATCTTGCCAACTAACTTATAAATTTAGTTGTCGTCCTATAGGCCTCTACTTTTTCTAACTACTAGCTATCTAACCTTAACTATACTTAGTCCTCCCTAGGCTAATACTTGGTTTATTTCTTTTCCTCAATATATTATAGATAAGTATTCGCTAAGCACTCCCACTACTGTTGTCCCTTAAGGCATTCTTCTATAAGGGATCTTCCTAGTTAAAGTATTAAGTCTCTAGGTTCTTAAACTTCTACTAGGTGCCAACTATATATATACTTAGCATCCCTATATCGCTTTTTGTCTATTATCTAATATATTCTTATTAAATACTTGCAATACTTATTTTTTAGCGTCCTATATATATTATATATATTATCTATATATGCAATCTATGCCAATATATAATGCGCTAGGTATTTTGGGTCTACTTATGGCTTATCTTTATTCTTAAGTTTAAACCTCTCCCGTATTAACCTAAACACTACTATCTCCTTTACTAGCACTAATACTTATATTATTTCTCTCCGGTCTATAGTCTATTCCTCTAAGTTGTTTAATATTATAATTAAGGCTTCTTTAATATAGCTTATCTATCTTTCTAATATAGCTGTCACGATGACGAAGTATCACATGCGAACACTAGATGAACAAGCATCAGATTCGTGGAATTGATAGCTACGTACGGCTGTCGTGGAGACTCAAGAGGATTGCTGAAGAGCTCAACAAGAATGCAGCTGCGGGCGAATCTATATAGGGGCAATCGGGGCGGATAAACTATCTGCCAAGCGATATCAAACAAGGAAAGGAAAGCTACGCGTCTAGCGTAGCGCGTGTCGCGGGCAGTCCCGTGACAATAGCTTAATCCGGTATAACCTTCTCGTCTATCTATATACAGAAATCTTCCCACTTATTATTTCCTTATTGCTTATACTACTTGCGATATAGCTCTATAAGTATATACAACCTATTTATAAGAAAGTATCTCTTTATTACTGCGTCGCTGTAACCCTTTATATATCTTTCTATAAATTAAGTTGGGACTCCCAGGTCCTTCTTCCTCCTTTAAATTACTTAACCACTTAGCTTACAGTATACCTATTTTCGGCCTATTAGTAACTTTTTATACAAGTGCTCCATCCCTTATACGTCCTAGTATAGCTAATCTCTAATCTAGCTTTTATTTTTACCATATAATAATTTATTATCTATACTTATCTATACTTTCCGTCCTATTGCGTCTTATAAACGGATTTTTAATATTATTAAACCTTTTAACCATTATGTTAACTTTTTGTCCTTTAGGCTAAATACTATATTTATCTAGAACTGCTATAGACCTTATTTGTTCTTTAAAATCTTAGCTCCCTAGAAACCTTTATCCTATACTTATTTATTTATCTTTAAACTAAGCTGCTGCCCTTTTCTATTGGTTTTCTTCTATTATAGGGTCTTAGGTATATCTTATCTCATTTTAAAAATCTTAAGTATCTTTTATCTCCTTCTAAGAATCTTAAGCCTTTAGCCTTTTGCCTTTATTAAGTGGTAAGCTAGCACTAGCAGTTATCTGCTTGCTTAATTACTTTTAGATATTACTCCTTCCGTCTTATAAAGTGATGGATACTGTATCTAATGGTGTTATAATCCCCATTACTAAACCGCGTTCTATAGTGGTCTTAGTCTTTACTTCTGTTGCGTTATTAAGGTTTAGGTGCCCCTAGTTAGTCTTCTTTTCTTCCTTATTACTATTAATTAATAAATACTCTAACTCTACTATTATTTTTGCTAATCTTTATCCGTATATTACTATAATATCTTAATCTAGCTTATAAAGTCAATCTTACTCTTTATCTAACTCTATAGTTCCCTTAACTCCTCTTAACTCTAGCTCTTACGGCTAATAACTTATGCCGTACTTAGCGTCCTTATAGATTTGGCATATATTATTATAATAAAATGCGAAGTGCTTAATTAAACACTCCTTAGTCCCGCGCAATATACTTATATTTATATTATTATACTCTAATAACCTTATGCCCTTTACCGCATAGTTACTCTAACTACCTCTACGTTCTCTAATAAAATAACCTTATTTTCCGCAATTTATATAAGCTCCTTTTTTAAACTATTCTTCTTATTATAAAGTCTGCCTAACGTCTTCTGCTACTAAGATCCCTAGTTTAGCCTTTACTCCTTAGTCCTATAATTACTTAATCCTTAACCCCTAGGTTTCTATAGTTTCTTATTCCATTTCCTAGATTCTTTAGTACCACTTAGGTCTATTAGCTTTGGTCTATTATTCTATAGTTTATAACTCTATGTCTATTAATATATATTCTGCGCCTTATATAACTATAGAACTCTATCTTGCCCTTTCTCAGCTTATTCCCTTTAATAGATCCTATTATTAATCTTTATTACCTAATTAATTAACTCTCTTAGAGTTTCCGCATCTTTTATTAGAATAATTACGTCCTAGACTTTTACCTTAAGTCCCTATTTATACTATACCATAAGCGCCCTATTATTCCACTTAACCTACATTACAAGTATTTAAAACTATATTGTGTACTTAATTACTAAAGTGCGCTATACTAAGTTCTAAAGCTTTCTTTCCGCTATAGTTGTTACTTCTAGGTTCTTAAATATCTGCGTTAGCCTTTTTAAGAACCCGTTCTAGTTAGTAAATATATACTATACTTCCTAATTAGTAGTTGTTATTCTATTTATTTAGATCTCGGTAAGGTAAGATTTAAACCACTTAAGTGCTCTTCCTATTAAGAACAACTCTATATATACTACTTGGTCCATAGGCGTTACTAACTTTGCCCCTTCTTGCATAACCTTAAAGTGCATTTATATAAGAAACTCCTTAAGCTTTAACTTTTCCCCTAAGAACCATTTAATTAAGGATAACTTAACCTTGGCTGCTCCAATTCCATTAATTCAGTCTTTAAGTATTTAATTATTATCTATTAATTAATTACCTATTTCCTGTAACTAACTTACTATAACTAGCTACGAATCAGTATCTCTTATACTAGTATCTCCTTCTAACCCTAAGGTCGTAGCTGCCGTAGATAGCGTTATAACTAGTGCTTTTAGTGGTATATTATTTAACTTTATTAATATTATAACTAGGTAGTAAATATATAACAAAGCCTTATAGGAAATACCATGGTAGACTCGCTAATAGGCTAGGTATATAGGTAAATAGAAAGTTAATAATATAATAAACAGATAATAACTAGTGGAGTGGTTACCTAATAGATTAACTCTAATTATATTCTAAGATTTACTACAAGGAAAGGAACTATAGGTCATTAAATACACATCCGTACTCCTAAGAAAGTCATTACTCTATCTACTTTATCGCAGATTATATAGATTATATAGATCACATTACATAACCTTAGTTACTATTTCTCGTTATACAGTTCTACTAGTTCTATCTTAAACCGTGCCATTACTAACCAACTAGCTTCTTCCAACTCCCCTCCAAGTAGTCGTAACATTGTACTTAAAGCGTCCGTAATAGCCTTAATATAGGCCTTCTGTTAGTCCACTAGCTTATTCGCCGCGTTTCTGCCCATAGTAGAGTTTTCTCCTTAGATAGCTACTTGGTTATAAAGAAAACTAAAGTTATTAACTAGCTTTACAAACTTTTAAAAAACCTAAATAGCTGTTTAGCCTGCGTTGTGCCAGCGTAGCAGAGGTGTAGACTTACTAAATTGTAGTTTTTATACAGCTTAGTACAATGTCTGCACTTAGTATTAGGCTTTGCATTGCATATAGCAATGCCCTTATTAATACTTTTGCTATAATAAAGGTAGCAGGGCTTATTAAGCTTCGTAGAAGCAGTAGTAAAGCGTTTAGCAATATAAAAAGAAAACTAATTAGATATTATATCTAAGTTAAATTAACGTACTCCATGGGTAAGCGGCCTATACAGGTAAGCGGCCTATCTCAAAACCTTACCAAAAATTGGAAAAATCACACCTTAATACCTTGACAACCACTTAATAATAAATTCTAATAATTTAGATTTGGACTTTTATATATACTCTACAGCTTCTATTAAAGTTGCATTGTAAATAGGTTAGTAGCTTTGAAGATATAGTAATTTGGCTCATTTTGGCCTCATTTTAGCCTCTAAATTATAATATCTTAAAAACTACTAATCTATTTACGATGCAACTTTAATAGAAGCTATAGAGTATATATGAAAGTCTAAATCTAAATTATTAGAATTTATTATTATGTAGTTGTTAAGATATTAAGGTGTGATTTTCCAATTTTTAATAAGTTTTAAGGTGGGCCGCTTACCCATGGAGTACGTTATCTAAAAGTAAGTTTAGATAATATAAGAAGTAGTATAGACGCTTATAAAGCGCTTATAAATAACACAATAATATTAGAGTTAAAAACAGTTAATATTGTTTAAAGTTAAGAGAAAACGGGTGAGACTATGCTATTTATTATTTATTTATATTTAAACGTGTAGACATTTACCGTTAAAAATATTTACTAAAAACTTTACTACTAGGAGCATTTACTACTATAGTAAAGCAATAATATAACTACGTACATGCGCTATAACAGCACCACTGCCATACATTACTTAAGGCCTAAGAGTTAAAGAACTAGCCTTACTAAAAAGGAGGCTATTGTTATAGACTATTGTGCAGGTATAACTAAGAGCCTAAAGAGAACAAGTAGCCGAGTTGCTATATATTTTACATTTAGGAGTTCTCTTTAAAACGTAACGATTAGTCTTTTAATATATCTTTCTCTAGTATATCACCTGCGTTATTACTGCGTTTTGCCATAAATACCTTGTGCTATACTAATTACTACGCTTGCATAATACTCTAGGGCCTTAGAGCTTTTATAACTATCCTTAATTTCCTATAGAAGTTCTGCTTAGTAATGTATTTAGTTTCTTTCTTCTATACAAGAACTATGCTACTATTTCCTTTATATTTAACTAGTCTGTGGCACTTACTATATTTATTAAATTTGGTAAATTTAAATGCGTTTAGATTTTGATATTAGTATATATATAAGACTCCCCTAGATTTATACCTGCTTATAGCTCAGTTTTCTACTATAGAGAATTTTAAAAGGGGTTTTCTATTTAAGTACTACTAGAGGCCTTCTTTTGTGGTTTTAAATAGCCTATTTTAGTGCTAGTGGCTATAGAAAGTTAAGTAGACCCAATTTAGCTAGTATGCTAGCAGCCAATAGGTATAAATAGTCTTAGCCAATTTATGTAAGGCCATTGGATTTTAGATTGTATAGTATAGTGTTTTTCCAAACAATTTTTTTTTCTATATATACTTTTAAAGTTTGCTATTAATAAAATTATTACTATTATTACTATAAATGTATTAAATTAATATATTAAACTGTTTTAATAATTTAGCTTTCTGCTAAATAACACAGTCTATAGCCTTCTTTTTAAATTTAATTAGTTTAATTTTAATATTATAGCTTCTATAATTAGTGCATAATATATAGCTATTAAAGCCATTATAGCCAACTAGTTTAATGAGATAAACAAAATTAAATAAAAACCTTTTTCTAACTTAAGTAGCTTTATAGCTAATTAGGTATAAACAGAATTTAACCTTAGTACTAATATATAACTTATAGTTATATAGCGTGCTACACTAGACTTATTTCTATTTCGCCAACGCCTAAAAAAGGAGCTCTTGCTGCACCTGGCCCAAAAAGACCAAAACCAACCAAAAGAACCCTGAAAAACACCTAGAGAATCCCCCTAAGATGCATGCATCGCAGGGGAGTTATATGTCAAACGACGGTGGTACGCACCCGCGCGCGACCGCCAGAACCACACCTAGTAATAGCCCTCCATAACAAAGATAGGCGAATACTATACTATAAAGCGGAAATACCTCTATTAAGAAGGCATCTAACAAAATATAAAGCCTATTAGACGTGTCTAGTACCTAGAATTATAGGGGAGTAACCATCAGCCATAATAAACTTACGTAGCTAGTAGAATGGCTCCGCTAGTCTAGCAAACCTTAGGCGCCCCTTTAGCAGACCCTTAATTAAATCCTCCAATGGCTAAGTAAAATTAAAAATAAATAAAACCCCCCCTTATTGGCGAACCGCATCTAGGCCGCTATAGCTGTACTTCTATAGCATAGGGAACCCACCTGTTACGGCATAGTCCTAACGCGTACTGTCTCGTACTATTTCCTACTGTTGGCTGGCCTACCACTAGCGCCTTGGCGGCTGCCCCTACTATTTATATACAATACCCCCCTTTACCTCCTTCTCCTCTTAATACCACAATGTAGTTATTCAGCCTATTAGCATTACAGCACTATGACAGTTTGTGGTATCTCCTCTTACGCCCTATTGCGATCTTTATTCTCCCCAGTCCACTGTCTCTATTTTCCCAGTATAATCGCGACTTGGCGCGACCGACAACACCGTACCACAGTCCCAGACAATCTTAGTACAGTCCTAAACAATCTTAGTATTGTCCTAGACAATCTTAGCATTACAGCCAGCCTTATAGATTTTAATTACCTTGCCTAGATCCCCCGAAATGGGTGACCAGAATACCCCGTCAGCGAACACACGCGAAGCACTCGCCCGCCTCTTCGATACCACAAACTGTCACAGTGCTATAATGCTAATAGGCTGAATAACTACATTGTGGTATAAAGAGGAGAAGGAGGTAAAAGGGGGTATTGTATACAAATAGTAGGGGCAGCCGCCAAGGCGCTAGT
>Ga0307507_10005338_pt1 | contig 21232 bp, 21 predicted proteins | sample 7_EM_MG_FD_207223 | JGI IMG/M metagenome (GOLD analysis project Ga0307507, IMG submission 207223) | Populus trichocarpa ectomycorrhiza microbial communities from riparian zone in the Pacific Northwest, United States - 7_EM | ecosystem: Host-associated > Plants > Roots > Unclassified | place... | reverse complement strand
GGGGACATTTGAAGCGCCACATCACCAACCGTAACAAGTGACAGGTCACGGTGGGTAACCCGGCAACCCCTCCCGACGGGTAAGGGTTTGTCACGGGTCCCAAATTGGTGACCCGGACCCGTACCCTCGTGACCCTCACCCGTCAACCCGGCGGGTTTATCAAACCCGTGCCAATCACTGGCATCGCCCGAGTAAATCTTTTTGCCCATACAACTGTCTTGATATACCGATAGCCACCCATATCTTGTACTGCCATGTACACACCCTTTGGTCTGCCTAGTATCTTGTATTGCCATGTACGCCTCATTAATCTTCCTAACTTCTTTGATATATCTTGTAATATCTAATCAATATGTATCTAATTCTTGTAATAATTCAATAATTGGTCATTGTGACATGTCACAAGCTTCTCATCGACGGTTGTCGTTCCATACCCAACGGCATGAGCATCGATGCCTCCCACATCCAACAAAAATAAGAAAGCGGCCACTTTTCGTTATCATGTGCCTCCAAAAGAGGAGAAAACTTCCACCAACCACCATTACATCCACTATTCCTCAAAATCGGGCTTGATTTCAATCTCAGCAACCTCCATAACGACGCCATTGGAAATGCACCAGACCAACGAAACAAGCGAGATCCAACCAGAGGGTATTCAGACTGAATTCAATTCGATGGATGGTGGAGAAGAGGACGATGGCTTGCCTATTGATCAGGCATACCTTCATCACATTGAAGAACAGGACATCGAATTTGGGAAGGGGATAAAGAGAGTTAGATTCAAAGGGGTATAGCATACTGTACCATTTCATTCACTTCGTCAGGCCCCGTTACCTGTGACAGGCCTGTCGAAATTTTGGTTTCGACACATCTGAAAATCAGCGTGACAATCACCAAAAACTTCGGCTGTCTGGAGCCGCCGGCCGCAAATTTTGACTATTTTCGGCATGTGACTGTCAGGTGAATTCGGCACCTGCCAAAAATAGCCATTACCTCCATGACATTTCGGCAAATTTGAAGGCCCCGTGACGCGTGACTGACGAAATGAATGAAATGGTACAGTAAACTTTGAAGATTTTTTGGTTCCTAATGCTTTGCTTTCATAGGACGAAGTGTTGCATGCCTGGGTGGCCCAGGTAGACTTGTTTGCAGCTGAAATCATTGGGCACGATGGACGGAGCGATTGGGCGTCTGATAACTGCACGATGTGCGAGATTGGACGGGGAGAATACGAGTGTAAGAGTTGCGGTGATCGGTTTCTCATGTGTGCTACATGTATGGTGGCGAGTCACTCCAAATTTTACCTTCATTGCATTCGTGTATGTCTTGTTGGTTTGTTTCCGTGCTTTATGATCTCATGATGCAACAGAAGTGGAACAGAACCTACTTCGAGAAGGCTTCCTTGTAGCAACTCGGACTACGAAAACAATTGAACCATCTGCCGGGAGAACGATGTCTGAACCCGATTCACTGTCAAGAAGACAAATTCTGGATCATCAACGTCACTGGACTTCACAACGTAACAATCGACTTTTGTGATTGCGGCAAGGAGGATCAGCGACAAACAGTCCAGCTGCTAAGATCTGGCCTGTATCCAGCGACTGTAGCCCAGCCCCAGTCAGCCGCAACATTCGAGGTTCTAAAGCTCTTCGAACTCCTTTCTTATGAATCCAAAAGTTCTGCCTTCGAGGTCTATCAAACCCTCAGCCGCTTGACGGATAACACCGGCACAAACGTCCCAAATGCAAGTACTATTTTAATTGATAGAAGACGATACTGAGGTGTTTCTGGTCCTAGGATCGATATCTCTCCTTCATGCATATGGCCCGAGAGTGGTGGCACCTCAAAATGGTTATCAGAGCCAGCCGATCTCATGATCCTGCAGGAGTCACAGCAACACGCAAGGGTGAATGTGCTGTCTTATGTCCAGCTTGCCCGCATCCTGGGATGAACATGGAGGAGGGTTGGGTACAAGTCCCAGACGACCGAAAATTCCTTCACACACTGTTTCTTGCCTTGGATGCGAAACTTCTGCCTGAAGCGAAAAAATGTTTCAAGTCAAAAGGCAGACCTGGGACTAAACAAGGGATGGGCATACTTTGTCGAGGAAACCGCCTACAAGACCCACTTGAAGGGCTACGAAAACCAACGAGACCCGGTCTGTACTTCTTGCCTGAGTTGTCAACAAATCGAAACTGATAAATCACAAAAGAAAAGTACGTGTTCCAGACACGACGCCATAAACCTCTCAAATTCAAAACCGAATCGAGGACATGTGGCATCAGGAGTTGGTAAAGTTGTATGTGCACGTCGTGACATGAATCTATCCAGCTCAGTGGGAGATTTGCAACTGGGTGAGCGGTTCGTTGACATCACCACAACTCTACTCGTTTGCTGATGGATTCTCTAGCTATTGCAATATGGATTACATCTTTTACAAGGCCATCAGCAATTCACAGCTGATATACTATATCGTGTCTTACGATATAGCATGCCAATGGAGGCTCTATCTGTGCGACAGGCTGTTCGTAATAGATCCCAACTTCTTTTTTATTGATGGCTGAAGATACGTCAGAATGTTGGTGCCAAAATTCCATCTGCCAGCACATATCGCGGCTTGTCAGACAAAATATTCTTTTAATTTCACACCCAGTGTTGGTCGAACTGATGGCGAAGCCCCAGAGCATGCTTGGAATGAGACTAATCCGCTTGCAATGAGCACCCGCGAAATGGGTCCTGGGTCTTGCCGCGATGTTTTAGACTTCCATTTTGGCGATTATAATTGGCGGAAAGTAACCAGTCTCGGTAAGGTTCGAATTAATGCATCATGTATCATATACTGATGTATCACACTCTGCAGGGATCGCCATGAAAAAGAAGATAAAGGGGGCAGCCCTTGACATGGCAGAACATGTTATCGAACACAATGAGCTGTGTTCGACAATCCCAGAGAAGACATTGGCTCTATGGATTGAACGAATCGAGGATTGGGAAAGGGACCCCTCGAAGCCCAATCCATTTGCTGAGGGCAATGATGGTTCGTGATGGTTCGTGATCAAGTTCTAGTTTGTACCATTGATAGTAATCATGTGCATCAGGTCCGTCTCAAGCTGCCATACGATGACAATTAGCACAGGCTGAAGCTCGTGATATCACCGAGGGACAGGATTTTGCTCTGGATGACAAGGTTTCACCAAGCATTCTAATCTCTTCTGGCATTGATCTCGAGTCTGAACAGTACATGTTGCTACATTTCTGTTTGTAAATCTACTAATATGTTCTCAATATAAGGCGTGCCTTAAGAAGGGCTGCAGGGCAGCTATGGGAACATGCCCAGGACAGGCAAAAGATGAAATATCAGCTTTGCTGCAATGTTCTTCAACGGAAGATAGACGCTTGGGTGAAGTTCCAGACATTGTATTGCCCCGGGGTAGAACGGCTCCGAACGGATGCGATCAACAAGTCCAACTGGCAGATCGAATTCAAGCCTCATGAATACCTGCTATGGCTACCATCACAGCTCAAGAATCGGATTAACAACCCAGTCCTTCAAAGAATCGAATGGAAGCTTCGCTATGCACAGGCTCATGAAGCTCTTCAAGAACTTCGCCACCAGCTACAAGTATGGGCATACCTCTTCAAGTTCAAAGACCATTTTGTGCGTGGTCAGGGCGCCAATACACATGCATGCAATGCAATAAGTAGTGTCCAAGCTAGGATAGATGCTGCAGCTGAGGAATACCGTGATGCATATGATGCATTGCAATCACTGGGGCCGATTTTGCTCGAATGTCAATGGAAAGACGACTTGCTACCATTATTGCCTGAAGATATCCGTGACTTGTCCGAGGGCAAAAACGGAGAGTCGGAAGGTCGACGGATCGTTTCATGGATCTGGCGGACAACTAGCATGAGAGCCAGTGCTGACTTGTTGAATGACAAGTATATCCTTGATTGTGAGCGGCAAATTTGGTCCATATACTGTGTGTACTTATTGTTTAACAGGTGTCCGCATTGAATTTACCAAATCCCGGGCTTGAGCGAACCATTTCACTGAAGAAGTAGAGCTCACAACTGTAGAGATGGGCCGAATTCTGCGGTTCTATTCTTACAAATCGCAAGAATGGTTGGCTTGTGCAACGGAATCCAAAAGTGAAGGTCATTGAGCATTCGCACATCGCCAGGCAGCTGTGTATTTGAGTCTTCGAACTTGCTGTATAACTCTTTGGAAAGACATTCCAGCATACATCGCAAGAATGCAAAGCATTGTAGATGATCCACAATTGGCAGTTCCTGGAGAATTTGACCGGTCGATATCTGCAAGAAATCGGGCATGTGAAGGAGGTCGTTGAGTGTATGTATATCTATTCTAAGTTGTACGTAATCTGGTCAGTAATACATCTCTTTGTCATTAATGTCCCACATTAAGGTCCCACCTTGAATGCACTGCTGTCGGCGTAGGTAGTAATGCATCAATGCACTTGTTTGCTAATGCACTGACAAATACCAACCCATTGATGCATCACTCTCCGTGTAGCTAGTGCACAACCCGAATACCTAAGCAACAAGGTAATGCATCACCAAGTATTAATGCGTGGGTTAATGTTGATGCATCACTCTGTGTAGCTAGTGCACAACCCAAATACCTAAGCAACAAGGTAATACCAACCCGTTGATGCATCACTCTCTGTGTAGCTAGTGCACAACCCGAATACCTAAGCAACAAGGTAATGCATCACCAAGTATTAATGCGTGGGTTAATGCATCAGACTCAGGACTGTCGACAAAGGTAATGCATCAACACACACTTGTCTGCCAGTGCCAGTAATGCATCAGGGCCAGAACTAGTAGTATGTGCGTGATTGCATCAGACTGTCCGTGCAAGAAGTTCTCTACTGATGCATCACTTGCAACACATTCGGCTGCTAATGCATTACCTGAATCATGATACAAGAAATAATACAAGGTACCGTTATGTTTCCAAGGAGTCTCTTGAATAGAAAAGTATACAATATAGATGTTGTAACGAAACATGGACATGCAGATTAAATCCGGAAGTGGTCCTGGATGGAGAACACAAAATTGACAGCCAATGGAGAATCCGATGAGGCGGGAACACTGCGGCCGTGGCAGACGAACCAGACTGAGACGAATCAAACCTTTGAAATGAACGACAAAGAGGGTGGCCCCGCCCTGAACAAAACAATGCGCGCCATCATCCATGCATGCACAAGGGGGGGAATGCATTACCAATGCATTACGGTACATGGATATTCCAAGGGCAATGCATTACAAACTGCTCTAGCTAACTACCTTGAAATTTGCATCAAAGGTCCTAGCTAATTAGCTAGGGTTTTGCATTATTCTGGCAGTATAGTAGGCTGAAGGTTGCTCCGCCAGTTTTCATGAGAAGTCGTTCTACCTCAACAACCCACCGCCATTTAGTGGGTGGAGGCTGGTTATTGTCTGACACATGGACACCACACATACTATGACTGATACAATAAATTTGGGATTCCGATTCACAAGAATTCTGACAGTGTAGTCGATGTGAACTGATTACATAATGCCGATGGTCCGAGTATCAACAAGTATCATGCCACATACGTCTGTATCGAGCCTTAGGCCTTAAAGCTTAAAGCTTAACTTTTAACCTGAGTAAGCGGCTTCATTGCTTCCCCGTTGATGCGAGTTTTGAACGTTGACTTCGACCAGCTCTGACATGAGCTCAACTCTCAAAGATGTCGGAAATGCATACTCGCGGAAACGGCCCCCAGACGACAATGACGACTACAAAGAGAAGCGATCGAAAACACAGAAAATACTAGGTCCAGAAAGTAGCAAACCTCAGACTGGACGGACTCATACGCGTCGACATGCCCCCACCACTGATAATGACGATACTAACACCCTCACTAATGGCGTCAAGAAGACTTTAATTTTCTCCCATGTCGAAGTTCCTCGTCCTTCATGGTGGCCACGCAAGAGAGCTGCTGCTACCGCAAATTCACCTTTTGAAGATCATCCCGAACGTTTACCGACTCTTCCAGAGCATTATGGACCATCTATTGGCCCGCTTCCATCGTTCCTTGCCCGCTGTGATGTTCAAAGTCGTGCTCCCAACGGACTGTGTCAGGTCCTCTCTTTCTTTGGAATCTTTGTTTATCGCGGGATGCTTTTCTGCACCCTCCATCCGCGTGGGTTTGATATCGTTCCATTGTCTTCATTGACAGTTCACCTTGATCGACGCCATAAAAATTCTCTTCAACGAGGGACAGGCTCGAAGAGCGCACCTACCATCAACAAATCCGAAATATATTCCGAGATTGCACGCCATGTATCAAGATGTTGCGGAATCTCACTCTCTCAATCTCTGGAGGACGTGGTTGATACCGAGGAGGTCAGCGATCTCCTACGCCCACATCCCAACATCTCCTCGCAAACTCAAGCAAAGACAACGCAGCTTGTCCGGGAAGTCCACGCAGAGCAAAGATTTCTCTGCCCTGTTGCCACATGCCAGGAATGGGTGACCATTAACAAAAACAAGGGATCTAGCCGAGCTGAGCTCATCCGCCACATCTCGGAATGCCACGAGACCGACTCCAAGGCCATGAAAACTGCAAGGTCTGGAACAGTCACCACTCGGTGGACTCAGAAAGTAGCCGCAGTGACGAGTGGGCAAGGTGGAAACCGGTTCAAGCTCTTCCTATTACCAATTGGCTGGGCGCCTACACAGACAGACGACTTGGTTGTACCAACCGAACCCAGTTCTTCAGCAGCCAAATTCTTTGACACATCGTGGACTGTAAAGACGAGATGGAACCAGTACAGGGCAGACTTTGAGGGTGTTAGCCCTAAGATTCTCAGCGAGCTTGTCGCAACACCTGCGATGGCCCTTATTCCAGTGAAATTGGGTACCAAACCTCGGGCGATTGAGCTTGGCCTGTACAAACTCAAACGCGTTGCGTATCTGTACCTTTTAGAGTTTCGTGAAATCTTGGCTACCATTCCTGGAGTGCGGGACATAATTGCGATGAAGTAAGTCCCTTTCGCTGGTTTTTGTGGTTCAACAAACCAAGTTGATCCCCACTAGACTCGTATCGCGATTCAAAGTCTCCTCAAAGCTGAGCTACTATCGACCATGTGCAATCCTAGTGTCAACTATCGCACTCATGTTGCGATATCGTCTATATCGTACTCTAAATGGTAAACGCGAATATTTGGGGAACTTCGAACTCGCATGTACGCTGGAACAAGAACGCACGTCCAAGGAGCTCTATGATCTCTTGATCTCTTCAAATGGCGAGCCCAGTATCGCTGACCTTCAAAAGAAATTCCATGCCCTTTGCGTTGCTCTCCTTTCCTCTTGCTGCTCTACGGATTCATGTCTGGCGTGTCCAACGGATCAAGTCCTATTCATATATGGGCTCGAGTCCAATCTCGAATGGAAAAGTCCAGCAGGTGTGTACAGTCGGTGTGGAAACCTCCAGGTTGCCTTCCAGGCTATCTTCATCCAGATGGCTCGACTTTCTGCCATTCCCTCCCGCGATTATGAAGCTTACGATTCCCAACTTGACGTTGGAGATGACATCGATCTCTCAGATGCTTTTGACGATGATGGGCTGGAAGATGAAGACGAAGACGATGCCGAAAGTATGTCATCTCTGGACCCCCAATGTAACTTTTCTTACTTGTTTGTGTCCAGCTCCTCAGGAGACCAGACAGCCACAGTCTCCCACCTCAGGCGTCTTACAGACGATTCTCTCGTACGTGTCAATTTGGATATCGACCATGTAACTTTGCTAACTGATATAGCAGTTTTTCGAAAGGCCATATCTCTCTCTTAGACCCACAGACTTCGGAGGGCATAATGAGCCCGTTCTCGCGGCTGAAGACTCTTTCTTCCATTCTGTTTGCCTCTGTCAAGACGGCCGACCCGCACAACACAACAGTCACTAGTGTTGGCCGAACCATCCAAGTTTCCTTTCCCAACGGATATTCCGGTTCTTTGGATCTAAATGTCTGGTCGCATAGTGCTATCCTCGCCCTATCTGAATTTCATCGGGCGGTCACTGCTCTTTGCCCATCTTCGTTTTGTCCTCAAACATTCACTCACCATCTCCTACGAGATGACTTTGGTCGTGCGGCAATATTCAAACAAAAACGCAACGCCAAGTGGTTGGATCCACTTCGTGATAGCATATGGAAAGAATTGTTGCAAAAACAGAGATTTGTTTGTGCGGGCAAGGTTCAAGTGGAAGCCTGTCAGCAATGGCTGCGGAAGGAACAAGATGTTTTGCAAACACTTGCTGTGGTGTTTGCACTGACGTGCGGGATCTCCCCTCTGCAACATGGTTTTCGTGTTCGTTTCGATACTCAACATGAGACTCGTGATCTCTGGTTGATCGACCCAGGTCAAGTGATCTGGGCTCAAAACAGTGCCACGCCGCAGAACATTCGCTTCACTCCGACGGTCTTTTGCCTTCCCACTGCGGCAACGTCCCTTGTCATGCTGTATCTCTGTATTTTCCGGCCCATTTCCTGTAAAATCTTGACATTTCTCTGCCGCGACACTACTCTCCATTCACACGAAATATGGTCCCATTTTCGTTATAGAGTGGACAAGCCATATCACTGGAATGGGCCAGATATCGCACAGCCTATTCTGAAGCACACGATGGACACGATGGACAAGGCATATGGTCCTGCTGAGATCCGTCTCCTTGTCCGACCGATTTTGCAACGGTATTTTTCGAATTCAGCCTTGTACAATATGTCCGCCATCATTGATCCCGCTGCACAACACACGAATGAAACGTCTTTAAATCACTATGGGAGGATTTCAAGCTTTCCATATATCCCTCGTTTACCTTTTTATCACATTGAACAATCAATCGCCTTCTGTCGCATGTGGCACAGTCTTTTGAACCTCGGACCCATAGAAGAGGGTCTGGTTATGGACGACGACGTTCATGTTTTGTTCTCCCACTATGGGTTCATCGGTGGTGGTCTTCTCCACTCGCGACAAGCAGTTAAAGTGTATGGGGATTTGTCAGATGGAGAAATTGTAGAAGAACTTGTTCGAACGCAGTCATTTGCTTCTGGTTCCTCAGGTAAGTGGACGATTGACGTTATTTTAAACAAGTTCTCATCTCCCTCAGCTCATTTTGGAGATTCTGTCCTACTCGATGTTACTTGTTGTATCATTCAGGATATGACAGACGAGGCTCTTCTCGATGACGCTTGCTTCTCTGATCATGTCGTGACAGCAATTTGTCTGGTCAGTTCCTTCTTATATATTGGAATCAGGAGTTTAAATTTCTCTAGATTTTGCGTGCTCTCAATGAGAGAGCAAATGGGCAGTTCATAGATTTGGAGCAATTGGATGTGAAAAGTCTTGTGCATTATTCTCACCTCCGCAATCATTTTGCTAATGTTGTAAAAACATTCAAGGAAGCAAATCTGAGTGGGTGGAAAGCATTTATTGGCATGGTTATCATAATGAGATCTCGAAACAAACCACTTTCCAAATTTTGATTATCAAGTTCTTGTTGGAACAATAGAATGGATATTCAATAATATACATACACAGATCTGCTCGTAAATATGTAGTACATATAAGTATACTACCAGAGAAGTACGAAAATGGGTAAAATACCATAATACTACAGGTACAGAAATAATAGGAGAAATATACCATGATCTGGTAACTCACACGCGCAGCCACACTACGGCTCGTCTCGCGTTTGCTTACCAGAATCCCTCAAACCGATACGAGATGCATTCCGTGGCACGTGACTTTGTTGATTGCCCTCGGCGCAGGCTCTAGGGTTGGGTAAAAAACGTTTAGTTATTTACTCAGAATCATGCAGTCGCTTGGGTGACCATCTACCTCAAACTCATCTGCAAGTGCTGCATGGCTGCCCCAGCAGACATTCTGATGGGGGTAAGGGAGGAGCAACAGCAACATCCAACTCCCAATGACCGTCGGCAGTTGAAGAAGGAGAGGACCAAGAAATAAGAAGGACCTGGCATATTCCCCATATTTCCAGTAGCGACAATAAGGGCCTTCATCTGGCGGATTCGCGGTCAACAGGGTATCCAGGGTTGCCTTGAATATGAAACAAAAGGTAGCTGCTGTCTATTGGATCATGTAAGAGGTCTTGGATGACCAGCGTCGACAGTCGTATCATGAACGTATGTGAGTCCATCAAGGATTGTACAGTCCTATCTCGTGTGAGATTGGTCTCTGGACGAACACTAGCGGCAGTGGTAGGATTGGTGATGTACGATGACGATGACGGGTGAGCGACTCCAGAAGTTATCTCCGTTCGGTTCTCGAACCACTTCCACCGTAACAGGGATGTTCGCTGAGCCGCTTCCGTCACCAGAAACTTGTATACCAGTGGACCGCAATGTCTCCATCATCAGTCAATTTTGAAAAATATGGTGATCGCTTATGACAGGCACAATCGATTGTGACCTGTTTCCCATTTCCCGCTAGAACGCAACAGTGTTAGTAAAATACTGTGGTCAAATGGAGCAAAAAAGGGGACGAACATTGGCGCATTGCTGAATTCCACCCCTACTGCCATGCTTCCTACACGCATTCCGCATAATGACCCCGCCCAATACTGAATCTAGGGTGGTAACCTTGGAGAAGAGTCGATACCATCACCGGTATCCGAAAAGCTTGATTTACAGGTAAATCTTTCTACCAACGAGAATACGTTGGTCTGACGAGCAGAGGAAGGTGCGCCGTTACTATTTCTGATAGTCTGTGCGAGGACAGCAGGCGTCATGCCTGGTGATGGACATTCGGGGCGGAAGGAGTCGGTACCTGGCGTTCTTTCTCTTTTCTGCAGTTGCTACTACCCTAGCCAGATGTGGACTTCGAGAACGCTTTCAAAAAACATTCCTTGACCGATGAAGCAGATGTCGACGGCACCCTTTCTTTCTCTTTCTCCTTTGCCTTTTGTTTCCCGTTCACGATCGAAGACCCCGCACCTTGGTGCTGCGAGACACCTAACCCAAACCGTGCTCTGGCTAAATTCACACTCGCAGGGTGAAAAGTGACCCTTGACTTGTAGAACGCCTGTCGAACATGGGGATACTTGCTCAAATAGGTAAGGAGCTGCAAGCTCAATAGAACGTTCTCGTTTCGATATGGCCCTCAGGCTGCATCAGAATCTCCGAGTCTGTGGAGGTGAATTCCATGAGAGCTAATGACTGTACGCGCTCCTCCAAAGGTGTTGGTTGGTGTAGCGTTCATGGCTGGTGCGATTATCTCCGGAGGACTGCCCCTATCGGGTATTGCGCTCCTTCTGCGGGTCGGGCACGGATAGTGGCGCTCCTTTGGTGTCCAATCTCTGCACCTTGCCGATGTTGAATAGTTTGTGGATGCGAGAGTGGTAGGTTCACAGCTGCAGCCCGAGGAGTAACGTCTGGTGCTTCAAGAGTGATTGTGTTTCTCCTCCGCCTTTCATTTGGACCCGGAGCTGCAGTCAGGTCCAAAACCTCGGAGTTGGCACTTCTCCCATTGCACTGGGGGCACCGGGTGGTGCTCCCATTGCGAAATCGTCATTCTGCTGCTGCATGAGGGATCCCGTCCACCACGCCAACGCCCACCTCAAGGCCACCATCTCCGACACCAACATCTCCGCCCTCGTTGATGATGATATGAACATCTGTATCGAGTCCTCCAATTTAGAGAGTTTGAGATACGGTTGTCGGTTCATCAGAAACTATGCCGACTGCCCGCCGTATCATATGTTGCCTTGCTGCATTTCTCATGTCTCTTTCAGGTGAAGGAGAGGCGGAAGTGGATGCGACGTCTGAATCGATTCACCCATTATCCTCCATTCGATTCGTGTCGATGTTCCCATCATCTTCGGTTTCAGTCTCTGCTCGCGATGCGTCGGTGGATGTTGCAGGAGAGTCAGGGGGTAGTTCATGGTGACGTGTACGGCGACTACGATATCATTCGATATGCGGCGAGGTGTGCAGGGATGGGAGTACCCAAATTGTCATTCGTAGGGGGGTCCCAAACTGGTCTTGCAAAGATTGTGCCGCTCCGATACGGCGATACCTGCTTTGACGGTGCCAATCGGAGTACCAGACAGCCGGTCTTAGAAGCAGAGTTGGAGGGCTGCGAGACAGAGTCGGGGAGGAGAATTTGACTCGTCTCAGGAGAAAGGAATTCCTGCAAGGCAATCGTTGAGATCCGAAACAGCAAGGAAAGAAATACATACCTAGTTTTGTGTTCTGCCTCTGCTCTAATTTCCACTTACATCTCTGTTCCCTAAATTCCTTATGGACACCTGTAGCACCCGCACTCAGACTGACGGCAAAACCTTTATTCACCAACGACGCCCAGAAACGCCCTGCATCGATGTTGATATCGTCTTGTTCGCTCGTCATCGGCGTCAAGTGGGTAGCTCAAGCGTAGTTTGTCTACGAAAAAAAAGTGTATTCAATGCACATAAAAGAAATGAAAAGCTCATACCGAGCTCGGGTTCACTACCCCATCCCGATATTGACGATTGACGATGCGTTGGAACGCCAAAGAAACCCAGTATGCAGCGTGTTTATCGAATGTGGGAGGGTTCAAAGGTGGGGAGTGCTAGCCTTGCGAATAAAACCGTAGAAGATGGCCGGATTCTCTGAGGGGAGGACACAGGCAGAATTCGTGTAAGATACAAACGAGACGTTCGAGGCCACGATTATTTCGTCCAGGGGGATGTGAAGGTGAGATAGGTGAGATGCGGGCGCGAGTTGAAGAGTGGTAGTGGGCGTATCGTATCGAGGGGGATCTGGCATGTAGCCGGCAGGGAAATGGCATGTTTACCCTTCCTTGTCCCTGAGGGCCCTGGGCTCAGACTCGCGATCTTGAAGAAAACCTGCATGCCACCACGGAGATGGAGAGGAATGTGAAGCGTGGATTCCTCTTGGATGTCGTAATCGGAAAGGTACATACGCGTCTCCCAGGGGGGTTCGGATTCTCGTGCACTAATCAACGTGGAGACGAGGCTCCTCAATGAAAATGATATGACCATTCCCGAGAAGATAGAGACGCTGCTGGTCGGGAGGATACTATATGGATTCAAAATCTTGCATGGTAATGTAGAGAATATACGTACTATTGAAAGCGGTAAGGTCCTCTTCTGACTGCTTCCCAGTGAAGATAAATGTTGCCGGTTGGGGAAAATCGTACGATCGGGTTCGGACTCTCACACACGAATCATTGTGGAGACTCAAATCAAAAAGGGTACACCGATGTTCGAGAAGGTGAGATGTTGCTGGTATGACTGTCTTCCAGCGAATAAGTGAGATGTTGGTCGGGAGGTATGCTGTTGCGGGTTCAGATCAACTAGTAATCAATATGTAGTCAAAGTGCTTACCTCTTATCCTGAGTCTCAGATTTATTGTCGAAGGTTTCAGCTCTCCGTAAAGGACTCGAGGTCCTGAACGGTATAGCGTTCTTGAAAGCGATAGATGTAGGTTGAGGGGTTGAGTAGTATCGACGAAATGCAATACTAGTATTCAGTTTAACCAAGAATATAATTAATGGATGCTACTATAGTCGGTGGAGATCCTAAGGATATTAGATGACCAGGAATTTGTAAATTGTCAAATGAACCCTTATTATACAACGGATTCCAGATAGCCGTGGTTCGCAGAATCTCAGAAAACTCTGGAGGCAGCCTGTGATGTGCGAGGGCAGGGCATGCGAAATTCGGGTTGGGAAATGCTATGTGAAGGACAAATGAATTAGTTCTTGTAAACGGGACCCAGATAGCTTCTACGCACCATTTTGAGTTATGAAATCACAAGTTCTGACAAAAGAGCAGCGTCTTTTCCTTTAGGTGTCTTCGCTTTTCTGATCCTTGGCATGGGCTGCTCACATGTGAAGGACCGATGGTTGCAAGGCCTAAAGAAAGAATTCGTGGTTAGAATGAAATCAAATGAGGACATGGGCGCAACTCGCTTGCAGGGCTCATTAATGCCGCCTCTGTCGCACCGGAGCTTTCGACCCCTGCAGTTTGAGCAAGAGACTATCTGGGAGTTGTTCTGGCTCATACAAGCTAATGGATCAGTTAACGAGTTCAATGTAGTTTGTAGTAAATGATGACGGGGACTAACGCAGTGACCGAGTGGTGTTGGGACCAGGTTTCAAGGGAAAAAAAAAGAGTGAGCCTGGGCCTTCAGCAACTGTGGCTTGTGACTCGTTACAACTTACGTAGGAAGGCACGAGGGAAACACGAGGCAGTACGAAACGACTTAGTTTATGCTGGACTTCTCAGATAACCCTATATATCCGTGGCTTGGGCGCGATTGGTTTCATCACTTTACGCAAAAAGTACGGCATCTTTAGGGTTAGAATCTTCCACCTGTGTAGGTGTGGTTAGTTCTGCACTGGATTAAGCCCCCAAAGACTTCTCTTGGTGTTCTGCTGAATGTTTTGGGGGATGTGGAGGACTCACAGTTGACGAAATGGGAGCTGTGGTCTCAACGGTACCAACGAGCTTCATGCCGTCTATGAGTGAAGAGTTACCATAGCCCAAAACCAGAGGTTGAACGAGAGATTTGTGTGTGTCCATCGAGGGCTATCGTGGAGGCGATCTTGGAACTGTTGGATGAAAACACTTTGTGGATGGGACGGGACAGGACAAGATGGGCGTTCGGGACCAAAGAGGATGGACGAACGTTGACTACGGTGCTGGGAGTTTAAAGGACCTGGGAGATGCACGTTGAGAATGTCCCATCTCAATAAAGCTTCATAATCACCAAGCTCCAAGTCTCCTACAGATCGTTTATAACTTCGGGGCAAGATGCTTGTGCGTATTAACACAGATGGCCTTAACCAACATGCTCAATTTCCTGACCAACGGTTGCTCTGGAACGAGAAAGCATGGAGAAGGAGAGGAGATTGAAGTCCGGAGACCGAGCGCTAAGTTCAAAATCAAATTTATTTTGTCTAAACACGTGCATCAGACGTTGTCAATGTTTACCCATCAACAATGAAATCCTGTTCTTTTCAAGTGACCGTCTTGAGTGGCCTAGATGCTCGGCCACCTTGAGTATCTTCGGATACTCGGTGTGCTTAGTGACCTTGAGTTGTCTTCGGACACTCGGTCAAATTTGGAGGGATAGAAATACTTCAAGAACATAAGGTCGGTTTTCACATTTTTACTCACCATTCGTGTTTTAACGGTGTCTTACAGATGATGGAATGACCGTAGCATGGACGCTCGACCGCTTTGAGTATCTTCGGATACTCGGTGTGCTTAGTGGGACGACCTTGAGTTGTCTTCGGACACTCGGTCAAATTTGGAGGGACGGAAATACATCAAGGACATAAGGTCGGTTTTCACATTTTTTAATCACCATTCGTGTTTTAACGGTGTCTTACAGATGATGGAATGACCGTAGCATGGACGCTCGACCACCTTCAGTATCTTCGGATACTCGGTGTGCTTAGTGGGATGACCTTGAGTTGTCTTCGGACACTCGGTCGAATTTGGAGGGATAGAAATACTTCAAGGACTCAAGGTCAGTTTTCACATTGTTTTATAATCATTCGTGTTTTGATGGTATTTTACAGATGATGGAATGACCGTGGCATGGATGCTCGACCACCTTGAGTATCTTCGGATACTCGGTGTGCTTAGTGACCTTGAGTTGTCTTCGGACACTCGGTCGAGTTTGGAGGGACGGAAATACATCAAGGACATAAGGTAAGTTTTCACATTTTTTAATCACCATTCGTGTTTTAACGGTGTCTTACAGATGATGGAATGACCGTGGCATGAACGCTCGACCGCTTTGAGTATCTTCGGATACTCGGTGGGACGACCTTGAGTTGTATTCGGGCACTCGGTCGAGTTTGGAGGGACGGAAATACATCAAGGACATAAGGTAAGTTTTCACATTTTTTAATCACCATTCGTGTTTTAACGGTGTCTTACAGATGATGGAATGACCGTGGCATGGACGCTCGACCACCTTGAGTATCTTCGGATACTCGGTGTTCTTAGTGGGATGGCCTTGAGTTGTCCTCGGACACTCGGTCGAATTTGGAGGGACGGAAATACTTTGTTTTATAACATTCGGACGCTCGATCACCTTGAGTATCTTCGGAAGGAAGGAAGGAAATACTTCAGGGACGAATACCTGGTATTTCCCACTTTTTTTTAAATAACCATTCCTGTTTGAACATTGTCTTTACAGAGAATGGATTGACCACTGGAGTGACTGTCGTCGGACGCTGGGCGACCTTGAGTATCTTTGGATACTCGGTGTGCTGGGCGGGATAACCTTGAGTTGTCCTCGGACACTCGGTCGAGTTTGGAGGGGCGGAAACACTTCAGGGACTAGGTCAGTTTTCAAAGTTTATAATCATTAGTGTTTTAACGGTGACTTACAGATAGAGGACTGACCGTAGCCTGGACGCTCGATCAGCTTGAGTATCTTCGGATACTTGGTGTGCTTAGTGGGATGACCTTGAGTTGTCTTCGGACACTCGGTCGAATTTGGAGGGACGGAAACACTTCAGGGACTCAAGGTAAGTTTTCACATTGTTTTATAATCATTCTTGTTTTAATGGTGTGTCTTACAGATGATGGAATGACCATGGCATGGACGCTCGACCACCTTGAGTATCTTCGGATACTCGGTGTGCTTAGTGGGATGACCTTGAGTTGTCCTCGGACACTCGGTCGAGTTTGGAGGGACGGAAACAGTTCAAGGGCATAAGGTCAGTTTTCAAATTGTTCATAATCATTCGTGTTTTAACGGTGACTTACAGATAGAGGACTGACCGTGGCATGGATGCTCGACCACCTTGAGTATCTTCGGATACTTGGTGTGCTTATTGGGACGACGCTGAGTTGTCTTCGGACACTCGGTTGAATTTGGAGGGACGGAAATACTTCGTTTTATAATCATTCGGACGCTCGATCACCTTGAGTATCTTCGGACACTCGGTGTGCTCAATGGGATTACCTTGAGTTGTCCTTGAATACTCGGACGAATTTGGAGGTATTCAAGGACTTAAGGTCAGTTTTCATTTTATAATCATTCGTGTTTTAACGGTGTCTTACAGATAACCAAATGACCGTGGCTTGGACACTCTCCTGCTCTGATGGTCCAAACGATTTCAACAAATACGGCTGATGTGCATATGTCAGCCTTGATACTGTTGATCTCATGGAGCAGCTACTCACATCCTGAAAGTCAGGTGTTACAACGACAACCACACTGGCCATCTGAACTGCCCCCGATCTCCAGACTTTTTGCTCAAGGCCATTGCAATTGTCCGGCAAAGGGGCCTTTCCCGATTTCATGAATGCATATTTTAGGTCCAGATCCTGTCGAAGATAGTAGTAGAACCCTGCGTCTCCGACCATGCTCAACAGAAGCACTCCGTCGTCCCCGTTTCGACTTGATAAGGGGACAGCAACCCATGACTCAACACAACAACAACGAGGGGGGCTCACTTCTCGCCCTTGTCTTTTGACACACAACGATGCAATGAAGGGGTCAGCCCCTCTTCATCCTTCTCTTTCAACGTGTCATCTTCTCGACAACCTCCTCGTTGAATCATCCCTGCCTTTCAACTCGCCAATCCACGCCAACCCCTGTCTTCCTTTCAATGCAACACAACCCGACTTTCGAGGTGCTAACCTCCGTACCGAAGAGGTTCAGCCCTTCTTTGTCTTTGCCTTCCGATCCGATGCAAGGCAACCAGGGGGTCTCCTCTTCCTCCCTGCCTTTCGACCCTCTTCCTCTTTGTGCAACACAATGAGGGGTCAGCCCCTCTTTCCCCACTACCACACCACCATCTTCTCTCCAGCTCTTCGAAAGTACAACACAAACGCGATTGAAGAGCTGGGCACTGTACAAGTCAGCCTAACTCGGGGTCAAAATTGACCTTGAGTTGTCCTCGGACACTTGGTCGAATTTGGAGCTACGGAAACACCTCGGGTAAGTTGTCACATTTTTTAAACAACCATTCGTGATTAAAGTTTGTATTTAGAGATAACGGACTGACCGTTGGATTGGCCGTCTTGAATGTCCTCAGGCACTGGGTGGCCTGGGTGACCTTGAGTATCTTGGTTACTCGGTGTGCTGGGTGGGAGTGACCTTGAGTCGTCTTCTGACATTCGGTCAAAATTAGGAGGGACAAATACATGGTAGGTTTTCGCCATTTTTTTTAATAACCATTCGTGTTTGAACGGTGTCTTACAGACAATGAATTGACCGTGGCCTGGACGATCGACCACCTTGAGTATCTTTGGATACTTGGTGTGCTAACATAACAATGAGCTCAAGTCTTGGGTTGAGCAAGCTGACCAACACCAGCATGGGGAGTACTACTCTTCCATGTGCATCCATGACGATTTCTTGAGCAATGTCAAGTCATGCTCGTTCATGTGTGTCCATGGTGAACCCAGGCTCCAATAGTCCACAATGGTTTGAAATGATAAATGAGGGAATGTGAGAAAGCCAATATGTCCGGGTGGAATTCAGCAGCCTCAAAAAACCTTACGCAATCCTCTAAGGTGTTGTGGTTGGCTTGGGATGGGTCTTTACATCATTGGTAAACTAACAGGCATGGTTTGCACTGTTCCATTGGCATGGTCGGATCCAACCATTGATCTCACTGCTTGTTCAATCTTGGGCTCTATGTACTCGCTTTGACACCTAAACTCTCATCTATCTCCTAACCCTTTCTACAGATCTAATGTAACTGTGAAGCTGATCTAACCTAAGCTTCATAACTTAATAATGAATAAATTTTTTTTAAAAAAAAATGGGTGTGGCATGCATTTCAGACACCCGAGCATTGGCCAGAACTGTGTAAAGTGATACTGTGTATGATTCATCCAAACAGTCAAGGCATATACAGTGTATGATTCGCCCAAACAGTCAAAACACATAATAAGTGTGAGTTTTGGTCTTTGTTGTCACAGCTGCAACTGGTCCTGCTCAAGCGACAAATGACACCAGATGCAATGGAACTCAACCTTCTCCAACTGCACCATGAGCTATCACAGATACCTTGAATTGTTCTGTGGAACAATGGGAGCAATTGAATAAGTTGAAAGGTATGGATAGAAAGATATGTCATCCCCCAGAAGTACCATTCTACCAACACTTCTCAGTATACCCGCATCCAGAAGTTATCGGCCCAAGATGCCCCTTTGTTGCTGCAGTGTCATACCCTTGACTGTGACAAACCATGACAATGCATTGGAACATTTATTCTCAGATTCTCAACATTTTAAGACACAACTCCAGGTCTGAGGTCACTAACCAATGTGATCTTGCATTTTTATGTTATTTTATAGATTCAGGAGGGGGGATGAATAGATTATAGAGCAACATCACAGTGATTACTACTCTTTATGAGCCCCCCTCAAAAGAAATAAATAAATAAATAAAAAACAAATAAATGGGAGTGGTGTGCTTTCCAGACCTTGCCTGCTATGTTCGGTTGCAAGGGTGAGTTCCTCCTCAAGGACGCCGACCCTAATGTGATCTTCTATGGTCGTTACATTGATGACTGCTTTGGCATGCTATACGCTCAATCGGCGCAAGAAGCACTAGATTATATACAATCACGAGTAGTCTTTACTGGATGTGAAATTAAATGGGCTGTTTCCGAATTTAACTGCCAATTTCTCGATATCTTCTTATACAAAGAGCTTGGAAAGCTTGAGTGGAAGCCATTCGTTAAAGCCGGAAACAACAGGGAGAGAATACCATGGGTGTCGCATCATCCGTTAGATGTCAAACGAGGCGTCTACGTTGGCGAATGCTCGAGGCTGGCCGTGCTGTGTAGCAATAAGAGAAACTACCTAGGGGCAATAAAGGACTTGAACCTCCTTTATGTCATGCGCGGCTATCCAGAAAAACTCGTTATGGCTTGGTGCAAGCGCAATATACAAGAACGATGGGAGAAACGATTCGTTTCCAGAACCAATGAACGCGAAGAAAGCGTCCTTGTCTTGAAATCTCGCTATGACGATGTATGGAATTTCTTTTCCGCTGCCGAACTAGGCAAAACAGTAACCGATTATTGGACAGAGTGGGTTGATCGCGCTCGGGAGGGTCGGTATTCCGCCGACCCGGTCCGTCCTTTTCCTCCTCCTGACTCACAGGGCCACGATCTCGTTGATGTTCATCCTAAGTACTGGGAAACAGTGCTCGGGGCGGACGGAGACGAGGAGTCCACACCGAGCTTGGGGAAGATTGGACTTCTCGGAAGTCGTTGGATAGTTTCTAGAAAAAGGACAAAAAATCTTTTCGACCTTGCTACTAAATGGAAGAATACTGTTTTTGATAAGTTGGATGAAGTTATAGTTGACGATATAGTCACTAACGTTCCTAATAGATTAAACACAATGGACAACTGGCTTGGACTACGACCTAAAGAGAGGATCGTAGACCTCACCGCGGATAGCGAGATTAGCCTGCACCGGCGTGACTCCGATGACGAGATGGAACATCCTGAGTTTGGCAGACTCTCAAAATATATGAATACGTAAGAAGAAATTAGTACCGCGCAAATGGGAAGCACTCTAACCTAACCTAACCTGTACGAAATCTTTTCTGTGCCTAAACAACACGGACTAATTATGAATTCTAGAACCTAACCGAACCTAACCAGCCTGTTCAACATGTAATGAGTAAACAAGGCATAACAACTCGGGCGAGCGCCGTTTTGGTATACCAAATCTGTTTACCTCTCTACTTTATTGAGTATAGTTACTGAACAGACATGCACAGACTTTGGTGCAACTTAGTAATACCGGTCTAGTAACATGCTAGTAAGCGACTATTATGTCGGGGCTCCTGCCCAACGGTGCAGTCGAATGCGTGCTTTGACCCCGAATTCGGGATATGCCGTTAGTAGCAGTCACTTAGTAAGCGGGGAGTTCCTTCGGAAAATCGCCCAAAAGATGCAGAAAAGCCGGTCCGAAACGGACCATTGAAGCAATCATAGGTAAAGTTATTATTAGACCAGTGGCTGTAAAAACACAGCCATATCGGACAATCGGATTACATCGGACGCCAAGGAGCCGCCCATCATTCCGATAGAACAATAGCGTTTGTAATGGACCATTGTTCTCATAATTAGACGCTGACATAGCGCCCGGACCCATGACCTGCTGCGCCGTATGGGCGCTGTTCTTCTAACCAATCAGACCCAGGTTTATTGTTCTTA
>Ga0307507_10005337_pt1 | contig 21234 bp, 28 predicted proteins | sample 7_EM_MG_FD_207223 | JGI IMG/M metagenome (GOLD analysis project Ga0307507, IMG submission 207223) | Populus trichocarpa ectomycorrhiza microbial communities from riparian zone in the Pacific Northwest, United States - 7_EM | ecosystem: Host-associated > Plants > Roots > Unclassified | place... | reverse complement strand
AGTCGTAGTCGTAGTCGTAGTCGTAGTCATAGTCGTCATGGTAAGCAGCAAACGAATTGGCTGTCTTAGATTTTGTGGCATCATACGGCACAAGCTGACTCACTCACACAACTGACACAACGTGTTGCAGCAGGATCTCAACATGGCTTTCCTCTGGTTCCTTGTTGACTTATTGAGTCCATGGCTCCCTTTCCTGGAGATCTTATTATATTCACACCGTGGCTCTGATTTTTACCCATTGACCTCGAACTCCATTGAGCATGTCATTCACTCACTCCAGCTTGACAGCAGGCGCTCGAAGCTTCTTGTCACTACTTTGTGCCGCGACCTTGCCGAACTCTACACTTCCTATGCAGCCAGCGTTTTGCCGATCCTGCATTAAAGGATGAACCTGAACTGGGGTTACTGTCACAGCGGGCGGGCGGATTGTTCATCTACGCAACGACTGCTGTAAGATTCATATCCCCACTGCATACCTCTCATTCGGTTTCCGAAATGCGTTCCCATCTACAAGCCATGCTGAACCCTGGGTTGTTGGCCCCTCATGCTGACGGCGATGAACGATTGTTGGTGGATGAATTATATGAGCGGATACTGGGCATTGCGTTTCGAGGTGTTGGGGTCCGTGCCACACGCTTGCGGATCCTCCATACCATTGTCTGTGCAGTCCAGGATCGACATATCTGTATTGGCAGATCTCACGGAGACCGATCAGGAGACAGTGAAGCTGGTTGTCGAGTCTCTACATGCCGTCCTTTTTGTCTCCCCCAAGGATGGTTGTGTGTATTGGTATCATGCTTCGTTTCTTGATTTTCTCTTCTCTGGAACGCGAGCGAGTATCAGCCTTCTCCTCGAAAACCATCGAAGACTCGAATTTGATGCATTCTGTGATGAGCATACTCATCACCGTGTCCTCGCCCAACGGTGCCTCTCCGTTATGCGCAAGTCACTGCATTTCAACATGTGTAAATCTTCCATCGTCATACATGTTCGACTCCGAAGTGCATGGGCTCAATGTTTCCATTGATAAGGCGTTCTCTGCTACTCTCCGATATGCATCAAGGCAGTGGGCGAAGCATTTAGATCGGGCGGTGCCTGCAGAAAATGACACCGACGCCTTACTTTGTGGCTTGAAGGATTTTCTGGACAACAAGCTTGAAATGGTAAAAATCTACATAACCGCTTTCAAGCAGACTAATCTTAATATGCTTTCAGGGAAAGAAATGGCCTGATCTCCTGGGTGAATTGGCCTATGCCATAAATTTCTCGACCTTCTTTGCAGGAAGCCCAGCATCGAAATCAACACCACATCTATACATTTCTGCATTGTCGATGTGGAATCAGGATTCGTCGATCTGGAGAAATTGGAGAAACCGGTTTGGGTTTATTCCGTCGATTTCACTGCCGAAGGGTACTATCACGATACCATTGCTGACTATACCTACGACCCAATTGTTTGACTGCGCATTCTCTGACGGCAAAAAAATCGTGGGGGACGCTAAGACGGGCGAACTGCTCCGGCAGCGACGAGGCATCGCCTCTGTCTCCTCGGTCGCATTTTCGCCCGGTGGCGATCGAATTGCCTCTGGATCCTCAGTGCGAGTATGGGATGCAATGACGGGTGAGCTGCTGAGCGAGTTGCAAGGACACACCAACTCTGTCTCCTCGGTCGCATTCTCTCCTGATGGCAACCAACTCATCTCTGGTTCCTGGGATCATTCAGTGTGAGTGTGGGATGCAAAGACGGGTGAGCTGCTGAGCGAGCTGCAAGGACTCACCGGCCCTGTCAACTTGTTCGCATTGTCGTCTGATGGCAACCGAATGGTTCTAACAATATACCAGTGCAAGTGTGGGATACAAAGACGGGTGAGCTCCTGAGCGAGCTTGGACACTCCAGCTTTGTCAACTCTGTCGCATTCTCGCCTGATGGCAACATAATTGTCTCTGGTTCCAGTGGCCAATCAGTTCGAGTATGGGGTGCAAAGACGGGTGAACTGCTGAGCGAGCTGTATGGACACACCAGCTTTGTCAACTCGGTCGCATTCTCGCCTGATACCAAATTATCTCTGGTTCTGACAATAGATCAGTGCAGGTGTGGGATACAAAGACGGGTGAGCTCCTGAGCAAGCTGCAAGGACACTCCAGCTTTGTCAACTCGATCGCATTCTCGCCTTATAGCAACAGGATTGTCTCTGCTTTTAGAGACCAACCAGTGCGGTTGTGGGATTCAAAGACGGGCGAGCAGCTGACCGAGCTGCAAGGACACACCAGCTTTGTCTCCTCGGTCGCATTCTCCTCTGATGGCAACCGAATCGTATCTGGTTCTGAAGACGGATCAGTTCGGGTGTGGGACGTCAAGACGGGCGAGCTGCTGAGGGAGCTCGAAGGGCACACCAACACTCTCAACTCAGTCGCATTCTCGCCTGATAGTAACCGGATTGTCTCTCGTTCCAGAGAATCGGTGCGAGTATGGGCTAATCTGAACCTCGATGCCTTGTGGACCATTGGAGAAGATGGCTGGATACTATCTGGCGCAGAAAAATTTGTTTGGGTTCCATCGACTATCCGCGATGTCCTGCTTCGTCCACATAACTCGCTCATCTTATCTTGGAATGGCTTTGCAACAATCTCGTTTGAGCAATGCAGATTTGGAACGTCTTGGCATGAATGTTATACTCCTTAGGTGTTTCTATTCACAAATATTGGTTTCATTCATAGCCTTTGACCGCGCTACAATCGACATAGTCTCTCGGAAATATCAATCACTTCGAATTTAACTAAATGGAGCCCTGTTCTAAAAAGAGTGATGACGCTCTACAGGAATATAAGTCGGCATTCCAACGAGGGGTCTGCAAACCATGTTTTCCGCCGCCATGTTTTGCTTCCCTAGTCTCCAGATATGCCTCGCTCAGAAAAACTTATGGACAGGTAACATGTACTCTTCTAAGCTCCCCCGTTCACCGATCCCAGAAGATAAAGCCGTTCCCCCCACCAATTGAAGTCATACTAGAAAATAAAGGCGTGACGCGAGTCTCAGAGCAGAATTCGAAAAAATCGAAGTAAGTTCTGAAGTATTCGCAATATTCATGCGCAGTTGATCATCACCTTCTCCTTCAACAGTACTGCGTTCTGGAGTGTTCCGAACTTCGATAATTCTTGTTTGAACCTCCCATTGCACAAAGTTAAGTATTTAAAGTATCTTACAATATTCTGCAACGCTCAGTACCTTGAATATCAAGGTCATTGATTGTGAAACCCACATGCATTGGTCCTAACGATATGCAAGTTGATCTGGTTTTATATAGTTACTCCGGAAATACCCCCCAAACCATGCGCTTGATTTTAAAATTTCTGGCCGTCAATATGATCTCAAAGTTCCGTATATCTGCATGGGATATGACGCTCACCGAGTGCCCATTTCGCCTCGATGATTTCGACGACTTCCGCTCTCGTTGTCCTGTGCTTCATTCTGAACCTATTTCAAGTTCACACAAGTGTTCTGGCTGAGCTATCAGACAATGCCTATCTAAGTCGCGACTTTGGACCATGCAGACACCCTTTACAGCGCAAAGAATGGTTTGTCTCCATTTGATGTTTTCCGTTTTCTCGTTGAACCCCAGCTGTTTACATGTTACAGGAGGGCTCTCAGCGATGAGGAGAAGAAATGTTATATCAACGCTGTAAAATGCTTGCAGACGCGACCTGCACAGAACACTACAAGACCACAGTCGTGGACACGCTTTGATGAGTTCCAGTCCACACATATCGGTCTGGCTCCAAATATTCACTATGTGGTAACTGTTCTCTCGGATTCCTCACCGACAACATATCTGATCTACATGTGAGGGGCAATTTCTTCCCTGGCATAGGCTCTTCGTGAAGTCTTATGAGAATGCACTTCGGAATGAATGCGGATATATAGGCGCACAACCGTATGGTTTATTTATTGTTGAGGGCGCGGATGTGAACGTTTCAATAGATATTGGAATTGGTCAATAGATGCCGACCTACCGAATTTGTAAGAATTATTACTTTCGTTCATAGTCAGTGGATTCAACTCACTGTAATGTTTCAGAATTTCCAAATCACCTATATGGGATCCAGATACTGGTTTTGGTGGGGATGGTGTCCCTGGGACTTATACCGTCCCTTCCGACCCAGCAAACACATCAAGAATTTTAGATGACTACTTTTACCATGGATGCATAAAGGATGGCCCCTTTTCCGACTACACTGTTAAATTGGGACCTGGTCTCCTGGTCACAGAACACTGCCTTACCCGAGGTGTAAACGATACATTCGCTGCTTACCTCAATTCCTCGATGATAGCCTCTATATTGAGTCTCCCGACTTTTGAGAAATTCAGAGTCAGTCTCGAGGGTATGCCTGCACCTCCGGACATTGGGCCACATGGCGCTGGCCATGCCACTATTGGCGGAGACATGTCCAACTATTTCTCCAGCCCCGGAGGTAAGTACTTCACCGAAAACAAGGCTCAGTCTTGACTCCTCATTCATTTTATAAAATCCAGACCCGCTTTTCTACATGCACCATGCCAACCTTGACCGTATTTGGTGGCTTTGGCAAGGGGCAAGCCCTGAGCGCATTTACGAAATTGGCGGTCCAACGTCGACCAGCGCTCCTTATGGCAACCTGACCCTCGACTATACGCTCCAAATGGGCAATATAGGGTTCACACTCCCTGTTCGGGATATTATGGACATTCGAATGGAGCCTTCCTGCTATACATATGTTTAATCGTGCCCCGGTTTCTTTGATACCATTATTTATTTATTTTTCAGCAGTGGCGAGAGATCACAGACCATGCAGGCCAGATAAATCGGGATAGACTGGAATTATTTTCATGAAAAGTATACCAAATTTAGAATCATGAGTCTCGATGTATAAATCAGCTTGTCTTTTGTTTTTTTGCGAACTGTAATAAATCTATTCCTCCACATGTTGAGCAATGAGGGCATATTTTCAGGGCAGAACAAGTCTCCAAGACACACGAACTATTTGTAGCAGAGAAGACTAGATTCAGAGTTGGATGGGTGCCAAATCGTATCGTCTATTCCCATCTAATTTGGGTTCAATGATAATCTCCTCCAACCTTTACATAATGTTTTATTTAACCATGGTTCTCTGTGCAATTTGTTGCCGGGTACATACTCTTTATTTCCCGGTAACGAAAGGATTATCGAAAGACATGAATATCAGGCAATTTCAAGCTTGATTGACATAAAACGAAAAAAAAAAAGGCATTAGGCAGACTTGGATCCTCCAAGACGATCCACAGCTCCCGGTCCAAATCCTCTCTCACCCAGAATGTCATCAATAAGAGACATGACCTGGAGAAGCTTCTCCTCTTCCCATTTCTTACAGACCACCTGGAGGCCGACAGGCATCCCTGCAAGGCTTTCTGGATTGTACAACGCATTTTGTCCCTTGAAAATCCCATTCTCAAAGAGTGATGAACCATGTCCGGGTCCTTGGAACCAATCCTCCGTGACAGCGTCCAGAGAGGGATTAACTCGTGTCACTGGTAAGCAACCAGCAGGGAGATCTAGCACGTTGTAAACCAAAGTCCCCATTGCGAGAGCAGAGAAATTATCACAACCCCTGTCACAAATTTTAGCAAACAAGAATCGAGTTTTGACACAAATCACCATACGCACCCATGAGGAAGTTGAGGCGTGGCTTGTGTAGGGCAAATAATGGCATCGAAATCATACTTTTCCCAAACCTATCACCAGTACATAAGCGTAATGGGTCACAGAGATGGTTGGAAGTTCAATTACCATTTTCTGGAATTGTCGTTGGTATTCGTTCTTCTCTTCATTTACTTTCCAATAATTGTCAACCCCACTTGATTTGGATGAGCGTAGGGCGTTGGCGAAGAGTTTGTCCCCAATGAATCTATCGATGATCCAGGATGCGAAATTTCGAACAAAAGCTGTGAAACATATATGAACGTCAATGCGGGCAACTTTCTGAATAACTCACAAGGTAGCCTAGGACCCAGTGTAACCAGGAATAGCGCGTTCTCCTATGCTCGACAATTCGAATAAGCACAGTTTAATGAATTTCAGCGTCACCATCAAACCTTTTTATCAGGACCCAAGTGGCTCAGCATCGTCTTATACCCATCTGCAGATGTCAGAGCAATGAAGATGTCACACGCGGTGCTGGCTATAAGTGTGCTGTTAGGCTGGGTATAACTCGGGCTGCTCGGGATAGTACCTCCAGGAAAGTCAAATTCGACGCAATCGTGGCCAGCCTTTCGAAGAGCATCTACAGTCTCCAAGACGGCTCTTGCACAGGCTGGAGAAGTCTTGATATAATTATCTGAAGAAATTTCAGTCAGTCATACGATAAACTTGCGACGCTGGTTGTCATTCACCTGAGGTATAGTATCCAAACTTCAACTTCTTCGGCAATGTGACCTCACGGAAAGGAAGTGGGGGTATATCATTATTAGTACTGGGGCTTCCAAACACGACACGAGAAATGAGTTCTAGATCGGCAACAGACCTAAGAAGAGAGTCAGAAAAGAAACTTTGGTAAAGTAAAAAGAGTTTTCACCGTCCCATAGGACCTGCGACACTAGTAAAAGCATCAAAACCTTCCACAGGACCTAGAGTTCCACACGTGAATGACGGAAACAACCTAGGGAATTGCTAAACCTACCTTTTGCCCCATAAAATGACACTCTGCCACCAGCGGGCTTCAACGAATAAATTCCACAGTATGCAGCTGGAATTCGAAGACTTCCACCAACGTCGCTCCCGATCCCGACTGGAGAGCCATCCATAGCTATCAAAGCGGCTTCTCCTCCGGAGCTACCCCCACAAGTATACCCATCGTTATATGGGTTCACTGTGCGGCCCCAGAGAGGATTACAGCACTCGAACGCGAACATGGTTTGTGGAACGTTTGTCTTCACGTAGAGTATGGCTCCAGCATCAAGTAGCTTGTTGACAATCTGTTGCTGAATATCAGGGAGACGGCCTTAAAACTCGAAAGAGGTAGCAAACGTACATCCGCATTTCCGGTTGCGGGGTTGTTAGACCAAAGGGAGAAGCCGATTGTGGTGTCTACGGCTTCGATGTTAACTAGATAGGAATCAGTATATGGTGTGGCTTCAAGTGAGAGTCAACTTACAGTGATCCTTGATACTAATCTAAGCAGTATCGGTGAGTCGCAAGACTTGGAGTGTGAAACGGCGTTCACTTACAGGAACACCATGCAGCAGTCCCTTCAACTTCCCGCTCGCAGCAAATTCTGCATCAAGTTCGGCTGCACGCTGCCTAGCACGAGGAAAGAAAACTTGTACCCGAAATCAATACAAGTACATACGCCGAAGACCAGCAAAACGTACCCTCAGTAAGACAATTGGTGCGCGCATGAGCGATGGCAGCACGAGCAATGTATGCCTCTAAAACTTGTGATGCTGTCCAATCTCCTTTCTCAATACGTGAGACAACTTCCGGGGCTGTAATGTATCCAACGCTCTATCAGCAATGGAAAACAACCACATTTCGGGAGGCTTACCGGTCGCTCTCAGAAAAACGATATGTTCAGCAAGCTCTTTCGGAGCAGATTCCAACGCGCCAGAGCGTTCACCGCGTTTCTGCGTCACGATAGCTGCATTTGAACTGGAGAACGGCCACATACTGCTGACGGGTATCGAAAGTGAAAGGGCTATACACCCGCAGGCTGCTGAGCGCCGAAAGCTGATCGTATTTGTAAGCAAGTCAATAATTCAAAATAAAGTTTAAGCGCTGAATCAGCATTATCTTCATTTGACATCAACTTCAATGGCACCGGTAAAGAATGGCAAAGTGATTTTCAATTCCATTCCTGATGGTGAGATACCGTTGAAGAATCTCATGAGATGATCACCGTTCACCATTTTATCTAGGTTATCCAGAACCAGGGAAAACGATGGTGTATGATGAATCTGAAACCATCGACTTGGACACAGCTAGTCTCAATGGCGGGGTATTAATAAAGGTCTTGGAACTATCTGTGGATCCTTATTTCCGCGGTCGCATGCGGGATCCGTCTGTAAAGTCTTACTCGGCCCCCTTCACGCTTGGTCAACCTCTGGAAGGTGGTGGTGTAGGTGTTGTCATCCGTTCTGAAAATTCTAAGCTCAAGCCGGGCGATCATATCACTGGAACGCTTCGTATGTTTTCTACATGTTCTCAACTTTGGCCATTGACTTACATACTACAGCGCACCAACAATATTTTACTGCTACTGATATTGGTAATCTCCAAATTATTAATAATCCGTATAACTTGCCATGGTCGAATTTCATTGGCGTCCTTGGCATGCCGGGTAATAGGAAAACCTCTTACCTGCCACTTTTGTTCTGATCATTGTCAAAGGCTTGACCGCCTTCGCCGGATGGAAGGAATATGCGCAAGCGAAGAAGGTAGGTCAGGATATTTTGACCTCAAATCAGCCTTTCTTCATTGCTTAACAGGGGGAGACTGCTTTCGTGACCACAGGGGCGGGGGCCGTAGGAACGTAAGTGTCTATCAGTTGTTTCTTATCCAGCCGCCTTTCTTAAAACTTCCACTAGTTTAGTTATCCAACTCGCTAAACTTGACGGCCTCAAAGTCATCGCTTCAGCAGGCAGCGACGAGAAAGTGAAATTCATGACGGAACTCGGTGCGGATGTCGTTTTCAATTACAAAACCACGAGCACAGCGGATATCCTCGCGAAGGAAGGACCGATTGATATGTGATTAAACCTCTCATTGCGCTCTAAGAATTATTTTGACTCTGATAACTAGATACTGGGATAACGTTGGCGGTGAGACTCTCGACCATGCGTTGAATGCTGCTTCGATCGGAGCGAGATTTATCGTGCGTGGTGATTCTCGCCTTGGAGCATTCCCAGGATCTCATCTTCACCTTTTGAACATAGGAATGCGGCATGATCAGCGGTTACAACAGTGATGCTGGAGTTGTGAGGAACATCTTCCAGGTTCTCAGTAAATCCATCAGCATGCACGGGTTCATCGTCTCGCGTATTGCCCAAAAACACATCAAGTCATTCGCCGAGCAAGTCGGTCCAAGAGTCGCCAGTGGTGAATTTAAACATCGAGAACAGGTGTACCAAGGTCTAGAACAAGATGGCGAAGCGAACTTGGCTGTGCAGAAGGGAACCAACGATGGGAAGGCAGTTGTCCATGTTGCTGATGATCACCCGCTGAAAGCTTAGGTCTCTCAGGCTTCATCGAAGTCATATAACTTGGGTAGAAGATTCCTGAATATGGGTATTGTCCTTATCTTCGCCCTCCTCGCACAAACCTGTAAATCAAATCAAATTGTATTTTCCTTGACTTGATCTCATCTAAACTTGATCATTGATGTTTATTATGTAACTATCACTCCCTGTCACCCTGCACCGATCCCACTGCATCGATCCCCCTCTCGCTCTGCAAGAATCACTTCGTTAAACTTTACACCCACAAGGCAGTGAGTCCCTTTCAGGCACGTCGTTTAATCTTTTTCGTAGCTCTCGGCGTCCACAGTTATGGTACTCATGCCTGCTAGTTTTGTCGGATATCACGTCTTCTGGGAAGATCTTGAATACTATCGCATCCACGCACATCTTCCCAAAAACGATCGGCACCTTGTCAACGACATCGGATCGAAATTGGAGTTAACCTTTGTTTGTGTTGAGGTTGGAGTCTCCCGTCCGTTTTGTATCTCTCAGGTTGTTGTTTGGCCGTCCACAGCCCCGCCCCTTATGATGCCAATGCTCTTTCGGCTATCCCTATACCTCATGACTTCACCAGGATTACGGAGGTGATCTCAGTCGAAGAAGTCAATAATAATCCCAAATGCTGTTTGAACCCTATACGATGATCGTCAACCCCCCTTCGGCCAAACGAATAGTGGGTGCATTTGCTATGTTTGCAAGCTCGACTGTGACCTATATCTCATTGTCTCTAGCTTGAATATGAAGCGGAAGTGAAAGTATGAGATTGACTTGGCATAAAGTCAGAGTGAGACAGATGACTGGACAAATTTCATGTTAGTATGTGAGTGACATTTGAAGGCTGCTTGCGGACCCACTAAATAAACTTGAAACCTTCAGATTTCGGGGGGGTGGGATTTGTCATTCAAGTCGTATCTTGTCTCACGACTCTGAGTCCGAGTTTTCATCAGATTCTGATTCATCCATGGGCTCCGAGTTGGAGTCTGACCTCCCGGCTTCTGGTGAAGAGGAGGACTGAAGCCAACTCTGAGCCAGACAACGTCTCCATGAGCTCGAAATCTTCCATGGCTTCGCATGATGATAAACTTCTGGACTCAGAAGACAATGCCTCTGATTCCACAAGCTAATGCCATAACGTATCATGATTCAGATAATGTCAAATTATTTTCATTGTGTTGTGAATCAAGAGTAGCATTACCAACTGTTCATGCATGCGTTCATGATTGAAAATGCAAGATGTTAACTAAAATGAAATATAATGCATAACAGAATCTATTCACAATTACCCTGTCACCCTGTCATACTATCCATTCAGCACGAAGCCCGTTACTCAGCTTAGAGATTAAGCACAGCATATATAATGTTATGAGCCAGAATCCACAATAGTAGATACCTTCTCCAACTAACTACAACGAGGTCGAGACTTCAACGACAGGACATCAGAACATACATAAGCGAGGCATCGACAAAGCACAATAAAGACAAGGTCCTACGACGAAGGAAGCGGTGGGGGTTCTTCAGGCTGTGGAGCAAAAATCAGATTCAAAGGAGGGGTGGTCTGACTTTCCTCATTTAAGAGAGTCGCGACAATAGACCTGCCCCCAAATGACCTGCCAGCCAACGCATTCAACGCCTTGGTTGCACCTTCCTCGCTCACATACTTTACATACACTCGTCCAACACCAGCCGCTTCATCAAGTCGCTGCGCATCCTGCACACTCATTCCGTTCTCACCCCACTTGCTCTTATCCTTCTTGACTGGCCGGGGAATTCGAAGATCCTCCACTGGTCCGAACTTTGAGCATTCTTCTTTGACGTCTTCGTAGATTTCTCCATATTCATCATCGTCGACGAGGTCTTCTGGTGTGATCATGTTCAGCATGAGCAAGATGTTTGCGTCACTAGACGTATCTTTGCCAGCAGGCATAATCGGACGAGGAAGTTCAGGGAACTGTTCGTATGGGAGAGAAGGATCAGGTTCCATTCCGGTTCCACTTTTCGCACCAACAGAAGCACGTTGAACAACAAGGGAGCGGTCACCAAGCTGCATGTCGTTCAAGGCCTGAATAGCGACGTCAGTGACGTTGGGTTCTACGTACTCGAAGAAAGCAAAGCCCTGCAAACACCAAAAGGTAAATTATCTGATCGATAGAATAACTGCGATGCAGGTCACCTTTGAAGTACCCGTCCCGTTTTCTCGGACTAGATTAAATGCTTTGAGTTCACCAAACGTCTTCAGCAATTCCATGACATTCTCTTCGTTAAGATATGCCGGTAGACAACCAACAAATACTTTGTTAATGGAATCGGGAACATTGGTGGAAACAACTCCTGGAACATGAACGCCCGGAGTTGGAATGTCCCCACTGTAATCTTTGGGTCGACGGATTTTTAATGGGCCATTGATGAATATGATTCCATCAAAGGCCATTGCAGCTGTGGCGTCTTCTGCGCTTCGGAACTGTACGAAAATTTGTTAGGAGGGGGTGTGACAATAAAAAATATTCAACCAACTTCAACGAAAGCGTAATTCTTTTCGTAATTACACTGTACAGCCAGGACTGGGTTCCCAGGACTTCCTGTTCCAATGTTCATTTCGATCATCTTTGCATTGAAGAAGTCGGCCAAGTTCTGCTCATTGACTTCAGGAGTTATGCTGCCGATATAGAGACGACGCGACTGGCGCGACAAGTTCGGGTTGACACCTAATCCCATGCCAAATGTAGGCACGGGCATTGGGGTAGGAAGCCCGGGAATTCCTAGAATGGGAGGAATCTGGGTGCGGTTGGCACCTGGAAGGTTGAAAAGACCTGAAACAAGGATAAAAATTAAGATGGGAATGAATTAATAAGGGAGAGTCTTACCAGTTTGCTTCGCCTGCAGTGCCGTATATTGTTCGTACCCCGGAGCATGTACATCCCAACCTGAAGCCTTCCTCCTCCTTTGCGTCAACGGAATTGTTCCCTCTGGCGTCGCAGACCTTCGCTCAGGAGTATTGTCCTTTTTTCCCCTTCCCCTCCTCTCACGAGGGGGACCATCTTCCCTAGGTTTAGAGGGATCATCATCCCTTCGGCGCCGGTCGTTACGCCGGTCATCATCATACCTCGATGATCGACGACCTTCAAATTCACCGTAGTCTCTCCCACCACGACCTCTATACCCATCACGATCCCTATCTCTGCGGTCTCTGTCTCTGTCTCTATCTCCGTACCTGTCGCGGTCACGTTCCCTGTCGCCACGATGTTCACGATGCCCATCCCTTTCGTCGTGCCTTGAGGGTCGGTACCGTTCTTCCCTGTACGTGTTGCTTCGTTCTACATTGGAAAACCAGTGTTTTAAAAAGAAAAAAGTATTAGTTTGATGCAGAAAGGTTCTGACGTTAGTATGGCTTCGTTGCAGTTACACAACTGTTACTCGTGGCCAGAAACAAGCGACTAGAATGCTAGAATATAAAATCGAGACCGAGATTCCCTGCGGTTCTGTGTGCATGTGCATGTGCAAGCTAGCTGTGCTGTGGACTGGGATGCATGGTGCAAAACGAAAAAAAAAATGAAGAGAGTGCTCCATGAGCTTTTCGTTTTGGTGAATATTAAAAAACCACGAAAAAATACCGAAGTAGCTGCAAAAGATAAAATGAGTAAAAGAACTTACGGTATTCTTCTTTCTCCATGTCTATGCCTGCTTTTTTTTCAAGTGAAATGGATGTCAGCAACGAAGGAGCGTGGTTCAAACTCCGACGCGGAATTGGGTTTACCAGCCGCAGTTCGTCCTTCTCTGTTCCAGCAATGCCTACAGAAGTACCTTACGCAGCAGACGCAGAGATTTCTCTCACATACGATGAATTAGAGGTTTTTTAAACAAGAACTCATTTTATAGACGTTTATTGATTTTCTCCAGGTTCTGCAACTGCAATATAAGAAAGAGGAGCTCCAAGGCCATGTCACCGTCCAGACAAAGTTTAACTATTCCTGGGGTCTCATTAAGAGCCCTCTGCATAACGACCAGGTGCTAGGCGTGAATTTGCTCTATGGTGCGTAAAAATCCATATGATTACAACCGGTGATCCAAAACGTATTTTGACAGATATATATCGCGCAGAACCTGCGAGGCGGAGAGAGTGTCTCTATTATCTTGCTCTTGGTCACTACAAGATGGGCAACTTTGAGGAAGCTCGCAAATTTAATGGTAATATCTCTTCTCCGGCAGTTACACAGCGATACTGACTCATTCATCTAGAAAAACTTCTCGAGAACGAGCCTACGAATCTTCAAGCACAGTCCCTTGCACAGTTGATTGACAAAGGAGTAACTCGAGGTGAGCCCCTCCTACGTCTCGACATATTTTAACATTCCAAATTGATGACTTGTAGAGGGCTACATTGGAATGGCCATTGTAGGAGCTGCCGCTGCCCTCGGGACACTTGTCCTAACATCTGCTATACGGCGAGCAACACGCAAATAATTTTATTCGTGTACCCCTCGCTAACCTCCGCGCCCACCTTTACTTTGAATGGGTGATTGATAACCTTACAACCGACTCGAACCCAATATTAAACGTCGATCCATCCAAACCAAATACTTGTAGTGGGCAACCGGTCTAGGCAGCAGTAATCAGGCCATTTCATCTTATCGCTTCCCAATACCCTATCGATGGTTTAGTGGTACAGCATGTCATTGGCAACCATGATGTAAATGAAAGTAGATATAATAACTTAAGTCGAAGACCTTGCAACAAAAAAAAACAGATGGTAGTCCCTCATCCTGGTATCTTATCTATGATCCGGGCCATGCAAATGAAACAGAAGGCTTGAATTTTCATGTTGGTTTTGTTTTCATCAATTGTGTCAGTACTGAGTGCGAGGGCGCCATCCATGAAACATCGTCACGGTACTGATATCATGTGGGTAAAAATTGTGCTGGGCGAAACACTGGAATGAGCAAACAAAGGTTGATGTAAGAAAATGATGACGAACCTGCTTGCGCGTCCATTTCCGCTTTTGTGAGCTGAATTAAGGGAAGTAGGTTAGGGTGAGTCGCAACGGTTGGCACAGGAGAACTTGCCTTGAATGCATAGATCCCGAGCATTGAAAAACCACCGAGGCAGAGTAGTTGGAATATTATCCAGATTGTCGCCCAGGCTGCGACGTTGAGATCAACACAGACGGGAGATAGCAGTTCGTTGAGAGTCTACATACCATGGGCGCTAATTCTTGGATACAAGATGGCGAATTGTGTTGCGTCTGAATCGTTGGTTTTGTGAAAGAACTTGTCATCGGCGACGTCCCAGACAACAAACAATATGCTATCATATTACACGTTAGTCATGGAATGGCGATGGGAAATATATTTACTTCATGACACCAACGAAAAGACAATACCATCGCAGTGCTTGTCTGGAATTCTTGTAGCCAAAAATAAAGTGGGATTAGAAAGGATGACTCACCCATGGTCGATAAACCAGAATCCAACAAGCATACCTTCATAACATAAGGTCAGCAATATCGTTCTAAAGAAGTCACCACAGATCACTATGAAGTTCCGACAAGGACAAAATATCGAGACTACACACAGTTTGTCTCGAACCAACACCAGGGGAAGCACCAGCCCAACTCCCAACACAAAACTCAATACTTTCGCAACCAACGTATCCCAGCCTGCTAGAACGAAAGCTCCACCTAGTAAGGTTGAGCCAATGTAGCCCGAGGACAGCACAAATCCTGGGACGCCTCCTTCGACGATGGTTGCGCCGCCTACGTGTGGATCAATGGTGATTTTGAGTATCCTTCCTCCAGTGAGAATTGCCTGGGGTGTTGTTGTCATCACAAGGCAAGAGAAGCTAGGAGGCATACTCACAGCGGATATATGACAGAGCTCATGCCATCCGATCGTAAAAAGTTTCAAAGGATTAATGACATTCCGTACGACTGGGACATTCCAAAAACCGAAGATGATGACAGCCATGGCGACTATCTGCGAATTTTCGACGCATAAGCGGAGTAGCACAAGAACAGATATGAATATACCTACCACGTAGAGTACAACCACCTGGAGTTCACAAGATAAGATTAACGATTTTAAAATAGGCAAGAAGCCGTCTGACAGACCTGTTCACTGATAGGTGTGAGAGCAGCGACCGCACCTGAGGCGGCCGCTGCGGTTGAGGTGGACAGCGGAGCGACGGGGGGGTGGGAGATGGACGACATAGAGGACGACTTGAACGTGGAGACAATAAGCTGAGGAAATTAAAGGCGATGAGCATGCGATGCTACTCGCGGCAGGGCCGAGCACATAAGCTCGTTCTAGTTAACAATGCCTCATGTCTTTACGCGCCTGTCACACTGGACATCACACCTTCATCACGAACTCGCGCAGACACACTCGCCATTGTGCTGCCAATGCATCTATTCCAGAATGCCAAGTAACCGTACGTAGCTCATCGTGGTAAAGGACAAGCTGCTCTTGCAGCTATGAGCAGCGAATAGTTTGTGGTTCTTCCGCACAGAGATTGGTACTATCCATTCTCACTCAGCCGTTTTCGCGGCCATTTCTCAAGGCCCAAGCCATATCCGATCGGTTACTCCACTCAAGGTAACAGAACTTGTAAAAGGTGGACTGAAGCAAGATTTCGCAACCGAAGTAGGAACAAGCCCAGCGAGATTATCAATAATCCGGCTCGGGTGCTTGGGGAGTACTGGTATGCTAACTCGGAGGGGGCCATAGATTTTTGGATGATGCCGTCGCTGTCTGGTGTGTTTTTTTTCCTTTCTCTCATCCTGACGAATTAAGGATTTCTACAGCAGCCGAGGAGCTCAGACGGGGTCTCCCAGTCCTGCAGTTTCAGGATGCTGCTATAGACAGAGCTTGCAAACACGCCCCTCGTCCTGAGTGGCTCGGGCACAGAGATATTTTCAACTGGGGTGAGAAACTTGTTACAACTTGTCTTGATAATCCTTACGAAATGACCTTTATAAACTTTTGCTCGGTAAGAATTGCAACTTGCCAGACATAAGTGCCCAAGGGCTCACGTCAAGTGCTTTCGAGAGTAGACAATATTTAACGGCCAACTTGAGGGCGTTTTCAAGTTGAATTGGCCCGCATTTTAAATCTCTACCCCTCAGCGTCAAAGATGATCCCCAGACCCTCTAAGTTCAAAGGTAACGTAGGAGAGTTAATGTGGAACGTATACTAGGGCACTAGCTGGTCAAGTGGTCCACGAATACCGTGCCTCAAACGTTCAGGAGGATATACAAGGGAATGGTAGTTCAGGAGAACAGGAGACATCAGGCCCCAGAGGCAGTGACCTATCTTAGGCTGTAGATCCCCTGGCTACCGTAGAGTTCGTTTGACATTCCTACAGACAAGACAATTCTGAGCAGATAATAGGTTATTCGATCTATGGAAAAAAGAACGACAATTTCAGAAAATGACAAGGACTTTACCACCATTTGCCCCATATATCCGTGCTTCAGACAGGGTTTGCAACAGTTTTTAGGGAAGTAAGTTAGAGCAGGCCTGCCGGTGACCGTGATCTTTCTCTGGGTGCAATTACGCACCAGGGATCCACTTCGTGGATAATGGAATTTTCAAAGCGCATTGTATAATCCAGAAAGTCTTCAAGTGAATGTTTAGTCTGCAAGAAGAGAACGCCTTCATGTCATGTTCCTTATCGATGACATTAGAGTTTGGCCGAGCTGTGTTTCAAGTGGGATCCAGGTCTAAAGCTTTCCTTGACTACCAAGCGCTTATGTAGCACTTATCAACCGTTACGGCCTGCCCTCCGATCTTCCTTCCGTTGTTGTATCTGCGTAATGCAAAATTCGGAACATGCCCGTTTAGATTGTAATGAATTCTCTTACCCATGTCTTTTTACACTCTCTGTAAACCTGGAAGTATTCGAGACAAGCATCCCTATTGTACTCGTTTCTATCCATACAACTCAACGATGCTTTTGATGCTGCTTCACAAGGGCTACCAATCGGCAGTTCAGCCGAGGTCCCAACGATATGGGTGCCTTTGCTTACTCAATGAACTTGGAACTAACATGACGACCCTTCAGGATACCAATCAGAGACCAGACGCATTGCACAGAATTGTTGGTCACCTGAAACTGTTCCTGATAATCGAGTGGCTTGATATTATCTTCGGGTGCTGAGATATCCTCAGGTTTCGCGTGTGTATCGCTTGACATGAAGACCAACGTTTTCAATATAAGCATTCGTTGAATACGGAAACACGGCCCGGTATAGCCGGTCCGATTGGCCCGCACACCCTTCAAGTTATGTTCTCCTCCACTTCAATGCATATGGTCAGTTTCACAAAATCCTTAAGCCAGACTGAATGGGACGACTGGCAAATTGCTTTGATGTGATATGCTTGCACAACGTAAGTAAGGGTTGAAGTGAACGTGTGACAATTTCATGCATTCACTACTAGTACCAGGAGAATGTATCAACATCAACCGTATGCGTTTGTTATTGGTCTTTTGATTCTACAGCTCGATTGCTTTGATTAAAGACTACGGAATTTTTCACAATGCATGTAGTTGACAACACGCCAGCCTTTCATTTGCGTTTGGCAACCATTGCTGGTTGGCGACTGTCGGCGAGCGCTAGATGTGACCGAAAAATTCATCGACACAGCCTTTACATAAAATTTTGAGGACCCATCATTTTCACCCACCTTATACATGTTCACCCAACTTGAAATTCCACAGGCTCCGGAGGTTAGTTCTTTTGTTAATGCCAAGTATAGATGTCGGCTGACGCCCTCCTAGGAACCTCAAGGATAAAAAGCAGAACCCCCGGCGAACAGCAAGGAATCTTAAACCGAATCACCTCTTACAATTTCAGTATGTCAAAGTCAAAAACGAAAATATCCGTCCCTACTCCCCTTGACTGTGAGTATCTATCGTTATATATTCCGGGTAATACTTATGAGATTTCTCCGAACAGTTATGTTGCCATCCACCGTCGAGTCAATTCAACAGGGATGGCTAATTTCTTGTCAAAGCAGTGCACTCATTGTGGGTTATTCGACACCCAATCTTGTTTCGTTTCGGGATTGAATTCGATCAACAGTCAGGATTCTTTGCAATTATTTCTATCTTATTATTTATCCTCTTCAAAAACCTATCGACAAATTCGAAAATTTCGGATCGAACACAAATCGCTAGCGAGATTTTGGCTTACGCGTCCTTGATTCTCAATATCAGCGCTTGTGCAAGTTGTTTCATCCTTCTGGATCGCTTGGGGGATATTCCCTATCGCGCAGCACGAAAACCAAATGCCCCGAAAGGCGGACAAACGACAATGCGATCGAACGGCATCCTGAAAATCTATGGGATCGGGGCGCTGTGGCGTTGGGCAGTGTGGCATTGTCAGTCATATAAATTCAAGCCTCTTCTTACCCTAACATCGTCATAGGGTTGATTTGCTTTCTGTTCGGCTTTTGGTCCATTATTGCTCAGATATTGCTGTTTGTTTGGACGCAACTGGGAAACCGAAAGACGGCCATCGCAATATCGACTTTAGGAGCATTCTGCTTATTACCTTGGATCGCTTTCATTCTCGCTCCCCTGGTTAATGGACTCAGTAGTTTTCGTGCTAACGAGAACGATGAAGAAGCAGGTTTTGGGGCTGCCGACGAAGCGCGACCTGTTTCTCAATACATGTCTGGGTATCGATTGTCCACGATGACACAAGAGCCGTTTCGTGTTTCTATCGCGGGACCTGCTCCGATGTTTCCGATACCCCAGCGTATCTCAGGTCCTCATAGTCCAACCAGTCCAAATACAAAACAGGATAACCCAGAGTTCAAATAACGGCGGGCATCACTGCGCATTCATTGGCCGAGAAAAGAAGACTTGTAATACCTCTCTCGTTATTTATAACTTATTTATTCATTCCTTTTAAAGCAGATTCACCAATATATTTTTCTAGTCTTGTAGTTTTGATCACTAGCACTTGTATCATTGGAGCCTTATCAAAGCCAATTCACTTGGAAGTTGAGATCAGTTGTTTCCAATGGTACTTGGTAAGCCCGATGCGACTTGTGACAAAAAAATTTCAGTATGCGTACGACGAGAGCAGCTCGCCGAGTTGTCGAGGAGGTGGCTCAATTAAATCGAGTTTATGTATTATATAATAATTATATTCCAAATTTATCCGTCATACCACATTTGTCATCAACAGTCATGTCGGGGAAGCGTCTTGCAGAAGGTTAGTCCTCCCCAGAGGCTCGAGCAAAAATTAAACTTGTTTACACTATAGCTGGGCCTTCTCAGCCATCGAAGCGTCAGCGCAAAGACGATGATGATTTCCTGCTCGCAAACGAAGATGACGTGATACCTCCGTCGCCGCCAGATGATGCATACCTTCCCAGAGGCGCAACTATCAATTTGAGTGCTCTTACGCGCAAGTTGGCTGAAGCAAAGCGTAGCAAGGATGCCGACTCACCCACTACTTCCCCTTCCTTTGGTGGTCATCGCCGGAAACAGGATAAATTAATCTCGTATATTTTCATGGACCAGGACTTCTCCTGGCTCCATCTCAAAGTGGATCATTCTTCAAGACCTCTCTGGATCAGCCCAGAGGATGGCCATATTATTCTGGAAGCTTTCTCTCCGATTGCCGAGCAAGCACAGGATTTTCTGACTGCGATCGCTGAACCCGTCAGCAGGTGTGTTCTAATTCCTAATTACCATGGCGCGGAATTTCATATCTTGACTAGGCCCTCTATGATCCATGAGTATAAGCTCACGTCATATTCATTATATGCCGCTGTCTCTGTTGGTCTGCAAACGGACGACATTATTGAGGTATCTGGCTTTCTAGTTGTGTGGCTCTAATATTGAATAAAATTGTGACAAGGTCCTCAATCGACTCTCCAAGGTTCAAACCTTATTTTCTGGTCTCTCAACTTCTACTTAAATTTTGATCCAGGTTCCAGTTCCGGACTCGATCGTTGCCTTCATCCGTGGTTGTACATTGAGTTATGGCAAAGTCAAATTGGTCTTGAAGCATAACCGCTACTTCGTGGAGTCCAGTCACCCTGAAACACTGCAGTTTCTTCTCAAAGATAGGGTTATACGGGAGGCACGCCTGGTTTCTGCGCCTGTGGATCATAGTATTAAGGCTGCGACATTCACTACGTCTAAGGCTCCTACTCGTGGAAACTTGATTATTCCAGGCACAAAGGAGGCAGAGAAGAAAAAAGCTGATGTCGTCGATGGCGCGACACCGCAAAACGGGAAGACTTCCGATGCTGACCTGTTTACCTCCGTCGTCGGGGTGGAGGGAGGCATGTGTTCTCAGTCCTTTGTCTGCATTCACTCATCCTTGTCACAGATGAAATTGAAGAAGACGATGACAATGTCCATGCTTTCGAAATCAAGGATGACAAAATTGACGTAAGAGATGTCGATTGGAACCCACCACTTTTGTCTAATTATTGTTTCACCTTACCAGGAAGTGAAGAAGAGATGCAACGAACTAGAATACCCAATGCTTGAGGAATACGATTTCCGCAACGACACTGTGAATGCGAACCTAGATATTGACCTCAAACCGGCTACTGTCATTCGACCTTATCAAGAAACAAGCTTAAGCAAGATGTTTGGAAACGGGTATGTCCTCATTTGTATTGTTATGGGGCTTTGATTGATATGGTATGCAGGCGTGCACGTTCTGGTATTATTGTCTTGCCATGCGGCGCTGGGAAAACATTGGTTGGTATTACAGCCGCTTGCACGATTAAGAAGTCCTGCCTAGTATTGTGCACTTCATCGTAAGTATCTCCTTCTTCTTTGCATAGATATTTCATCAGTTTCCCAGAGTTTCTGTCATGCAGTGGAAACAACAGTTCATGCAGTGGTCTAATGTCACAGATCGGCAAATCGCAGTTTTTACTGCTGATCAAAAGGAGAAGGTGGCTTCCATCCCTACTTCTTGCTTAATTTGCTTATTCAATTGCAGTTTGCCGGAGAAAGCGGTATTG
>Ga0307507_10005336_pt1 | contig 21236 bp, 5 predicted proteins | sample 7_EM_MG_FD_207223 | JGI IMG/M metagenome (GOLD analysis project Ga0307507, IMG submission 207223) | Populus trichocarpa ectomycorrhiza microbial communities from riparian zone in the Pacific Northwest, United States - 7_EM | ecosystem: Host-associated > Plants > Roots > Unclassified | place... | reverse complement strand
ATGTCAAGAAATATATAGTTACCTTTTAAAGTTGCTAAGTAGGTTAATTGCGTGTTAAGAAATATATAGTTAGCTTTTAAAGTTATTAAGTTAGTTAATTGCATATTAAGTTAGTTAAATTGCGTGTCAAGTTAGTTAATTGTATATTAAGTTAGTTAAATTGCGTGTTAAGTTGGTTAATTGCATGTTAAGTTAGTTAAATTATGTGTTAAGTTAGTTAATTGCGTGTTAAGTTAGTTAAATTGCGTGTTAAATTGGTTAATTGCATATCAAGTTAGTTAAATTGTGTGTTAAGTTAGTTAATTGCATATTAAGTTAGTCAAATTGCGTGTTAAGTTGGTTAATTGCATGTCAAGTTAGTTAAATTGTGTGTTAAGTTGGTCAATTGCATGTCAAGTTAGTTAAATTGTGTGTTAAGTTGGTCAATTGCATGTTAAGTTAGTCAATTGCGTGTTAAGTTGGTCAAATTGCATGTCAATTACGCGAAACGCGAAAATCAAAGTCTACTTAAATCTCATCCTGCGAATATTTTCCCGATGCAGCTAAGATATAACTAAGGCATTACAGCAAGACTTCCCCTACTTAGTATGCTATGGACTGCAATTTTCTACTATACCTGCCTAACTAGCAGGGCACTTAATTACCTATAAACTCTATATACAATTCTAGTGGCATGGCTGCCCTTCCTAATTGGGAGATTTCCGAATAAAACAATCTGCTGAATTTCCCATTAATCTTAAATAGTTCGCTCCTATAGATATAGCAGGCTATTAAAGACCAAGATATTTTAGTTTAGCCTTTAAGTAAGGAATATAAACTTAAGAAAATGGTTTTAGGTCTTTAACATAGAACGGAAAAGCTTAAAGAACTATTTAGGAATTTTTAGAATAAGTAGGTTACTATCTAAGCGGGAGATTTCTAAATATAACTAACGTATACTAGGTTAGAAGAAGAGAAGATAAGGTAATAGAACTTAATTACTGCTAACAATTCTATTTCTAAGCTTAAATAGGGTTTGTTTAAAAATTAACGCTTTTATTGAGAAGTTAAAGGCATAGACACTTGAACTTAAGCATATTACCAAATATATAATAGAGAAGTAGAAAGATATTGCTAAGTAATTAATTTTGATAAAGCACTTCCCGCTGTTGCTAGTCGGCAGCTTATTATAATATCAAGCGTTAGAATGATCTGTATTTTGAAACCATTTACTATACTTTAACGCGATGCTTAGCTGCACTTATATAGCGTATTCTTATATAGTTTCTGAGAAGCCCTACTGCCCAGTGTTTAGTTTTATTTTAGTTAGTGATATTCCTTAAAAGAAAAACCAAATCCTGCGTTAAAAACGTTAAGCACCGCTACTATATCCGTAAGAAGTAGGTGAAATTAGTTTTCGTCAATCTAATTAATGGATTTAGCAATATATACAGTATGTATACTCCTTGTCTGTATAGTCTATATGCTATAAAAAATGCTCTGACTTAATAAATTAAGTTCTAACCCTTTACTGCGACTTTATCTGGCTCCTAAGAGCAACTCCGATTCCAGCTAGTTACTAGCGAGACATCTCCACGCTATAATCCTTTTTATCCTTTTTAATTATCACTTTAAGCAGCGCCCTTCTAAGCATATTTAAAAAGCAACACATTTTGTAAGAAATGGGAAACTGGTATGCTAAATGCACTTTAAGCGTATGGGATATGCTAGAATAATTATAATATAAATTAGAGGTGGTTTGTTGTTTAGGTCTCTCTTACTTATATAGAGTTTAGAGCTAATTTAATAAACGGGGCTTGGTTTCTTATTCTAAAATTAAGTGGTCCTAAAAATGGGATTATTAAAGGCTTAAACCATAGTTCCCATACCTAACAGTAATTATAGATACTAGATACTATAAGCTATAAAGATATAAAAGGCTAAAATCGGGTTAAGTTCTGGTATTACTAAATATAGATTTTTAAACTGGTGGGACCAGTTTCCAGTCCCCTATTTTTAGGCATTAAGAGATAAGGATAGCGTAGCAAGATATAATACATTATTATTTAACCAGTCTCTTTAGTCTTAGCCCTATCTTTACAAGTTTACTTAGGGGATATTTTGGCCTCTTAAAGCATTTAAATATATAAAGCCATATTCTAGATCTTAGAGTAAGTCAAGTCCTATAACATAGAAGTGCATGCTAATAAGAAAGTAGATATAATATTCTTAAAAGAGGACAAAAATTCTCTAAATAGCGTCCTTCCAAAGCTCTAAGCGGCGGGCGAGTTACGGGTATAGTAATTAGCATTATTATATTTATTGTTGTACTACTTGCTCTTTATATATATTTACGTCGCCAAAAACGCGCTATACGCGTTAGAAAACTCGGAATTAGTCCAGGTATAGCTTTATAGTAGGGCTAGAAAGGAACAGATTATCTATAGTAGGATTAGTTTAGTAGTGAAATAAATCCGTACCAATTCTTACCTACCATAGTATAACTACCCATAAATTTTAGAACGAAATTATTGAGTACTAACTGCATATCTCTCTTGTACTCTGCATTAGAATGCCTTGTCTACTATTCCTTTATAGTAACTAGCTCAACCGCCTAGATCTATCCCACTACTTCCTATTACTCTTGTGGTCTCTGCTTTATATAAATAGGGCCTAGCTAGATATTACTAACATTAAGGTCGTAGTAGGGCAGTAAACTTGCCTATAACAGATTATCAAATAAATAAAGATGTAAATTTCGACCAGGTTACGCCAAAGGGTGCAGATTTAATTAAAGAGTTAAGTAGCTAAGCCGCCTGGCTAAACTGTCCTATAATAGGTAAGGAAGCATTGTTTCTTCTTAAAAATCTCGATTATTTATACCCCTTGTAGAGTATTGCAGACAGGTAAGTAGAAAGAGTTAAATTTAATATGGACCTATATGGCCCAAGAATCTTACTACCTTGTAGTCTAGAGCATTAAAATATTAGGTGAAAAAATCAAAGAAACCCTCCTAAAAAAACCCCTTAGCCAAACTTCGCATAATGAAATTATATAACCCTACTACTACTCTCTAGAATAGTAATACAATAACTAGTCCTACTATTGTTGCAAGAGCCAGATCATTGACATTATTAGGCTGCTGTACTATTACCATGGTAAAAGCTGCTCCGTTTATTTCTTATGGAACGCATGCGGTCCCCCTCCCCCTAGCGGTAATATTTAGAGGCGTATATACCGGTATATTAAGCTAATTAACCCACCTAATTAATAATTGCTTGCCTGCTTCAGCAACAAACGGCATTTATATTAGGTCCTATATAAACTCCTATTGCGCTTTCCTTTTAGTGCTGTTTGCAAATGCTCCAACTGCTAATTATGCAACAGTTAGTCCTGGAAGGATAGGTAGTGGAACTTTAACTAGACAAGACCCAGGAACAATAAATGAAAGACCGAGATTATACGCCCATATATTGCTAATCCCAGTGTTAAATAGAGCCGGATTGGGTACTTCACCCTAGATATAACGGAAGAATGCATCGTAGCGGGATTTAATAGTAAGTATTAATAATACTGATCTTATAATCAGAGGGTCAGTAACTACAAGACGTTTAGCAAGTCCAATTGTGGCTCTAATTCCCACTAAGGTTATAAGATGGGCAAGTTTAAAGAACCCCTAGGTCAAATTTATAGGGAAGGAGTAATTACAAGGAGAAATCAATATAGCATTATAGGCCTTAAGAACGTTGGTAAGGCTTTTAAGGTGGACTTCTTCTTGCTGTAAGGATATTAGGTAATATACCAGGCTTTAGGGTAATAGTATACTTACAGCAGCGATTTTGGTAACAATTTCAATGGTATTATTATGGTATTCGCTTGTGCCCCACTTTGTAATATCCGTTAAACTAGTATTAAAAAATAAAACCTCTAAATTTTCGAGAAAGTACGCCAATTGAAGTTCTTTAATTGCACCCGCGGATATTACAGTTGGTATTCTACTGTTTGGCGGACCACTACCGGCCGTATCTATAGTCTTGGAACAAAGGGGTGCCGTAATAGCAAAGCTTCCTAGAGCGATGGAAGAAATATAAAGAAGAGCATTAATATCCGTAAAGAGGTATATAGTTGCGGTTCTATAGAGTGTAACTTGCAATTCCAAAATATACTAAATTTGTAGTATATATAGTAGGAGATCCCCTTAATATGTCTAAATATATCACCTACTGTGTTTTCAATTTTCGGGTCACCTGAGTAGTTATTTATAGCAGTGGCCCCATTTTTGGGACCCTTAAACTACTTTAAGCGGCTTAGCAAGTGCATCGCCTTAACATACTAGTTAATAGGAGTAACAGCCTAGTTTAGATTGTGTCTAATAAGCACTTTGTTACTTATTGCTTTGTCGTTAACTATTTTATTAGTTTACCTAATTCTATCACTATTTTAAACTAACGCCGTGATGATTAGCAAAGACTATATATAGGATATTTTCAATCTACAATTCTGTAAGTAGGCCAAGTGGCTTAAAGCCTTTAAATCAAACTCCTATTATAATATTGCGGAGTTCTAATAGGCTTTTATTTGTAAACGGGGTTAACTGCTATTAATTAAACTTGATTAATTAGGCTAACTAGTTAATAGGTTTGACTAGTAAACGGGCTAACTAGTTATAAGTTTAACTAGTAAATAGGCTAGCTAACTAGTAAATAGGACTGATTAATGGGTTTGACTGGTAAACGGGCTTACTAGTTAAAGGGTTTAACTGGTAAATAGATTAGACCGGTAAACGGGCTTACTAGTTAAAGGGTTTAACTGGTAAATAAATTAGACCGGTAAATGGGCTTACTAGTTAAAGGGTTTGACTGGTAAATAGGTTAGACCAGTAAACGGGCTTACTAGTTAATGGGTTTGACTAGTAAATAGGTTTGACTGGTAAATAGGCTTAGTAGTTATTAATCGCTAGGGGTAATATAAGTAAACATTACGGAATATAGCAGGTAACGTGCCCTAGTACCGTTATAGAATATATACAATTAAAGCAATTCTAGAATATAATATAAATAGATAATTTTTTAAGAAAAGACGTAAATCCTTATAAACTCTAACAGATTAGAAGATAGGTGTAGAATATTTACAATGCTCTTTCTCTAATAGGTTTTATAAAACTCTAAGCATTTTTTAAAGTATAAATAGTAAACTATACAAGATCTGACGCTTTGGCTTGCTTAAGAAACGGATATAACACAAGTTCTTTAGGTCTGGCATCCATTGTTATAGATAAGAACTTTATGGCTTCCTCAGACCAGCAGCTTAGGTCTTTTATGCCAAGATTTCTACTTAGCTCGTATCTTTTCCCTATAAGACTTGTTAAGATACCGCCTAGCGCTGCAATATTGGCTTTCCCTACCACCTCTTTATTACTCAATCAGCACTATTAAAGTTTGGCTATGTCTTTATAGTTAATAATAAGTTAATACTGATATAAGGTTACTTACCAATTTTCACGGTTCCCTTAAAAGATATTAATATGTTGCGATATTTAAACTCTATATGGGTTAAGCCCTAAGAAGCAAGGTATGATATACCATCAAGGCACTATGCTGGTTATTCTATAATCTATATAGCAGATTTCTATGCTACTTACCTAACCGGCAATAGCCGCTAGCTATGCCTTACTTAGGGGCATATTATAACCAATGCAGTAATTAAGAGATATGGCAGTGTGCTCGGAAATTATATAAAACGCATATTTGAATTTAAAAACTTTGGAAATATAGACTAAGTTTTTGTAATTTAGCCTAGATATAAGCTCTATCTAATCTTTAGTTGCAGAGAAGCTCCCTACAATAAATTAATCTGTTATATTTTGTTTATATATAATGGCAACAGAGCCACCCAGTTCGACTTAATAAACTTTCTTATAAGTTAGCCATAGAGACCCGTCCAGAATTTTTATAGGCTTTTCGTCATTGCCCTTTAAGGCATTTTGTTTTAGTGGAAAACGAAAATCCAAAAGTCCTAACTCTTTACTGCCTTTTGTTATTATACGCGTATATTTCGCACTTCTGTCTACTACTTAAGGTCCTTATAGAGAGCTAGGGTAATAGGGCCTCTTTAAGTTTAAAGGTATATGGTGTCTATCACTACCTAGAAAGATTGTATTACGCTTTAATATTCTGAGTGTTAAGCTTATATCGGGATAGTAAAAGAGGAATTGCACAAACTTTCTTTAGTTGAGGCGGATAAGAGACGTAAATAAACATTGTGTAAATTTAAAGCGACCGGAGCAGGTAGAGGTGGATATTACTAAAAAAACCCTATATAGGCGCGGAAACGGGACCTAAGGGGCCCAGGGGACTGAAAACCGGCCTCGCGAGATAACTAGCTGGAAAACTAATCTACTAGTATTTAGAAATGTCTTAACTCATACTTTAGACAGCCACAACTTTTCTAATTAATAGCAATATAAGGCAAAGCGAAGCCGGCAATTATAAGAGAGCTATATCTAGAGAAAAGGCCTTGAAGTTTAGGGAAAAGGCCCGTGTTATGCTTAAAGTGCTTTATTTTTCTCCTAAGCGCATAAGAGATATTAATAAAGAGAATGTGGAGAGACTTAAAGAGATATTTAAAGAGGAGGGATGTCTGCGTAAGGAGCTACCAGAACATTACATGCCTGTTATAATTAACATTAGGGAACTCAACCGAGCCATTAAGTGCAGTGATAGTAATACGACCCTAGACACACTGTTAGATAATCCAAAAGAGCTGCTACCTTTGCTTAAATTCCCCCCTAATACGCGTATTAAATATCTTAATGGTAAATATCGCATCTAGGCTATAAAGGAATGTATAACGCTGAATCCTGCAGAAAAATGGTGGATCGTGGACTTGTATCTAAAAGGTACATAAAGAGACCGTTACCCTTCTAGGCTATTATTAATGCAATTTTATATTTAAGCGCGGCGGCAAAAAGAGCACTAGCGGAGGAATATTTGAATTTAATGAATTTTTTAAATGGAGTAATCTATCGCAATATTAAAGAGTATGCGTCCTTAGGCGATAAGTTTATAGAGCTTTAATAGTGGGCTCGCCTTACTAAGTGCAAGAAAGATATTCTAAAACGATTTCTTAAGCATACTTTCTGCGCTCACTTTAACAGTCTCTTTATTATCTATAGCCTCTAAATCGCCTTTAATATTGGGATACTGCATAAGATAATAGCTATAAAGGTTAATAAAGTGAGTAATTAATAATAGCTTCTTAGCCAGAAATCTCTAATATTTAGCAGCTAGCGATAAATTATATCTAGTTAATCTTAACTGCTTGGCACAAAATCCTAGGTGGGAATAATAAAATGATGAGCTTAACAGATATGGAAATAGTAGAGTAAGTTTAACTAAGGGCGCCAGGTACGTCTAAGAACGACTTAAATATGCTTACGCAATTAATACAAAAGGGACAAATATTTCAAGAAGTCTAGGATAAGAGATAGTAAGAGGAAATATTAAGGAATTTGGGTACTATCCCGTATCTAATACCTACAATTTACTTATTCTAGCAAGATCTTAAATATATTAGAGGTCCCGCTTCAATTATATAGAGACTTTTTATAGAGCCTAAGAGACGCTCCAAATACTCTATTTATAAGGCAGTAGAGCATGCCTATTCCGGAGTTAACTAAATAGATGGTTAGGTCACCCTCTAGATTAATAAATCCTCTTTTAAATTATGCACGGGAGACCGTATAAGTCAAATCGAATTTAGATATCGACATCTATACTGTTACGCCATGTAATATATCTTAGATATAATACCAGAACCTGCTAAAAAAGAGAATAGGTAAAAGACCCTATAGCCAAGGAAACCCAATCCCCGGTTATGGTATAGTATTGGCAAATTGGCCTATAGCTTAGGGTTTAAGTTATTAGAAATTCATAGGTTACAGCTAATAAATACAGATAATAAAATTGCCCACGATGCTTTACTAACGGCTAGGGATTGCAAACGTTACAGATACCCTAATAGCATCAAAGACCTAACTAAGCAGATACGTAAAATATTTAAAACTACTATTAAAATAGAAAACACAACTTCTAACCCTTTATTGGTGGTAGATGGGCTAGGAGAGGATATCCCACAGCGATATAGGCAGCTCTTTAAGAAAACCTATAATAATAACCAGCAGTTTCTATTTCTGGAACATATAAATAAGATCAACGAAGATACGGGAAATAGGGTTATATCCTTTTTCGTTAAAAAGTCTGTTTATAATACTTTCTTTAGAATTAGCACTGTTAGCCTACTATACAATTATTCAGCGCCCACTTTAGGGATTAATTAGCCTTTAGGTAAAGACATTACTATAGATAATCTAACATCTATAGAGGGTCAGACCTCGACAGACGGCTTAGGCCAAGACGCTACTATAGATAATCTAATAACACCCATAGTAGAGCAGACAAATACTGTTTAAAGTAGCGTAGAAAATGGCCTAGATTAAGAAACTGTAATAGATAATCTAATAATGTCCACAGAGGATTAGACCTTAACAGTTAATACCCAAAGCAGCGCAGTAAATAGGGTAGGCGAATATCAAACTAATCTAAAACAAATCTGGAGGTATCCTATTGCAGTAGCCTGGCCTAAAATATATTAACAGGTATTTTCGGAACCAACCCTTAATAACTATAGTAATAAAGCTAATATTGGCTAGGAAAGCCAAGCTACCCCTAAACAATGCGTTTTAATCTCACTCTAGGAAAATGGTTATTGGAAGAAAGTAGAGGAGCTTTACACCCGTGACCAAATTAATGCAATTTTAATGAATTATATATGGTTAAATGGAGGTTTTCATCCTTATAATAGAAACGGACGGGGTTTATGCCTAAAAGAAGCTTTCAATGCTGCGGTAAACGATATTAGCCGTACTGTTTGGCTTACACGCCTAGAGAATCGACCCTCTATTTTCCCAATTTAGTACTAAACATAATTTACTTTAGGGGTGAATATCTATATAATAAACATTGAGCTTGGCGGTGTAATTCGAGATTGAAATGCTAGCTACAAGTAGACCAAGATCTATAAGACATATATATAGCTATAAGACCACCAGAATATAACGGTCCTCCTACTATTTAGTAATTAATAGAGACGATTCGAGATTTTTACGTACCCCTTCGCGCCTTTGTATAGGGCGTAGATAATTTACTATTTCCTTTATCCATAATATATAAGAATTTGACAATATGGCAAAACTTATCAAAGAGATATTTTCGTTGCAGCCTATACTCTAGCCTACTGTGATAAGATCGACGCTGATAGTGCGCATTATGCTTAAGTATCTATTGTATGGTCCTTTTATGGCAGGATATTGTCCCTACTCTACTAGTACAAAATCCCGCGAAACTGCTCCTACTTAAGCATTAGGTTTAGATAGTACTATAAGGCTAGGACAGTATACTGAAGCTCCTAGAACACAGTTCTAGAGTTTAGGAGTTGTTAAATTGTTATATACTAGTATATTTACCCATGTACTAGTAAGGGTGGTAAAGCAAGGAGAGCTGTAACTTACCCTTCCTGCTCCTTTCCTAAATTCTAGGGCGTTGCGCTCTTTCCAAGTATCTGGAGTCCACGTGGGTTCTAAAAGTCGATGCTTATAACCTTTTAAGTATAAAAGCATAGACAAAATGTTATTAAATCTGCGATGGAACGTAAGTGCCTATAGTATAAATATGTATAGATCCTTACCCGCTACTGGCCTCCCTATAGCTGGTAAAGGGCTAGACCTGGCCTCGCTAATAAATCTATCGATCTATAGGCCATATAAAACCGCTTCGGCTTCTGCTAGGAGTCTTTATATAACTACAGCGTCCTAGAATATAGAACTAAGGAATATATCTAAATCGTTACAGTGTTTTCTACTAATGTCCCCCTTATCCCTTTCTAATCCGTCCTAAGCGCCGATATCTAGAACACAAGTGTGTTTAATTATGTTAGACCATATTTCTCCTATGGTCATTATGCTTCCGGGAGAATATATCACCTCTCTAAAATGCCTGCCGGTTATTGTAGTAATTTGGGATTAAGTGCGAGAAATTAATATTAGTGGCTGTGGGTATATAGGTCTTATTAGTGAGCAAAGGTGGTAAATAAGAATGATTAATGGTGAAGGCGGGAGCGGGTATAGCTTTGGACCAATAGTTGATCTATTATCTCTTAAAGCTCCTATAAGGTGCCCGAAAACTGGGGCCTTCTGCTATAAATAAACTTATTTCCTTTGGCTATTTCGAAGTCTAGATATAAGGGCCGAGAATTAGGCCCCTTATAAACTATAGGCATAAAACTCCTCTATGGCACTAAATAAGGCTTGTTAGTAGCTTCGCTACCACTCAATGTCTATAATGAGCGCACTAGTTAGCATTCCCTTAGTTGTCTAATATATCCGATTTTAATATATTCCTAGATACCTAAAAGCCCTAGATCGCGATAAGGAATATATACCTTATAAAGCACCTACAATGCAAACGCCCTATATGGTAATGTTAGTTAGAGCAAACAACGTTTTAACCTGGGATAATATGCGTGCTGCATTTTGGCCTTGGCTTACACTTGTAGGATTTGTTGTGTTCCCTAGTACATTTACCTCTTTTCAAAATTCTGAGAGTCTTAATAATAGTCAGAGTGGAAGATTGGTATAATATATAGTTAAAAATATGCCGCTTCTACCCTTTGCTGGCGTTTGCTGTCTTTTTAAAATAGTTAAAACTCTCCAGATAGGGTGGAAATGGCGAAAGAATTACGTTTGGCTGAATTTATAAATATGCTTATAAGTTATTATAATTATAGTAAGGGAGAGTATTAACTAGTTAAATAAAGGCCTGATGTATTTCAACCGTTTATCGGCTTAGTTATAACACTTATTAATATCTATACTGCGCAAGGAGGGCACTGGTCCGTAACAGCCAAAATTATAATTAGAATAGTTAGTTTGTATATAGGCCTGTCCCTACTAACTTACGCATAGAACTGGCGGAAGCTGGATAAGATTAAAACATAGTATAATAAAGAGATAGCTAAGCCTAAAAGCACAGGAATAGTTTAATAAAGAACTATATTAAGCAAATATAAGCCGTCTAAAGCGACTTACTGTTTAGATATTTCATTTGTTAGAAATTTGTCGCTAATTTCTGAATATTCACTATATATACGTATATAGTATTCCTTATTAACCAATGAATTTTCTACCAAGGGTCTAAGGCTTATGGTTATAGCTTTAGTAGTAACTAAATGTTTTAAGAATTAATTTTTATCCTTTTCTATAAGCTACGTCCTAACTATAATAGTAATAATATATTTGCTTAATGTAATAGATTATTTAAGTATTTATATACTAGGGCCATAGATTATTCACCAAGGTTGCTATGCTTGCTTACTATATAACTAGCAAAACTTTATTTAATTGATCTATAAAGTACTAACTCAAACCTATAATTGAGTGAGTCGTATTAAGATCTCGCCGCAAAGCGCCGGAAAAATATATAAGTCTATACCGTCCTCTTAAAGTCTCCTTAGTAACTTCTTTTTAGTTTACCTAGGGTTTTAATACGTACCGCCTTAATATATTCGAACTTTAAGTAGCCAATCTCCTACTGTAATATTAGCTAGATGGTTTATCTAATATCCTTATACCAGCCATCGAACCACTTACCTTGGTAAAGCCTGTTAAATATATTATACAGTAACTCTATTCCGTCCTCCGCGGCAACACTATTCTATGCTAGATATATCTGCATTAGCCTATAAGTTTCTCTCCATTTTGTATAAGTAGCTTACCGTATTAAGAGCAAAAGTAGCCATTAATTCCCTGCACTTATCTTCCAACACGAAACTCTCTACCGTTAGTAAAGTAAATAGGGAGTAAAGGTTAGGCTTTTCTTTGTTTATTAACTGCTCTAACTATTGGCCTAGAATTTCGAGTAGTTATATACGCTTCAAGTCCGCCTAAATGTCATGAATTAGAATATCGAGTTACTCTATGTCATTTTTTGGTGTACTTTTTACTCAAAATAGGTTGCTTAACAGCTGATAGGTATTTAGGAAGGGGGCTACTTACCAAATATTTAGGCTGAACAGTATCTCTAGGCCGAGTTCTTTAATAAGCTTTGTGCTTAGTTTATGCTGTCTGCTTAGCTGTATATTAATACGCTTCCTTTATAACTATTTGCTCCTCTACAATACTAACATCTGTCAAGTTGCCCTTTATGTCTTAGACTAGCACGCGCATCTATCGCCATCTTTAAGGCTTACCCTATATTTATCCTAATTGGCTGGTATGTCCTTAGACGCCGAAGTTGCCTATTAAGCTAAGCGATCAATTTTAAGGCTATTTTAGCTTTGCTGTGGATCTAGCTTACCTAGAGGGTCTACTTTCTTCGCCTTAGCCTTGGCGGATTCTGGAGACTAATAGGAAAGATCCTTACGTAATACGCTCTTATATCTTATAAACTTTACAGTTTTATTATCTATGTCCCTATAGGGGCCCTCTAGCCACATCCTATGTGCTGCCATTTATATCGCTGTACTCTAGGATTTTGTTAGCGAGAGATTAAGTAGCCTTGGGGGCTTTCTTATATAGCCTGCGCATAAGCTAATGGAACTGGGCCGATTAAAGGTAAGATCTCCTAAGTGAAATACACTTTCAATAAATGGCCCTTTACGTACCTTAGGCTAAGCCTATATTCTAACTATTGCATCTAAGGTAACCTTAGTAACGAATATTCCATAACTTAGATTGCTAGTATCCTAGAGTAAGTGCTTAATAAATGCAAGAATTAAAGGTTAACTACTAATGGCAAAACTGTAGTAGTGGTAGGAATGGCAAGAAAGTATCTATATATACTAGCAGGCGTTCCGGCATCCTGGGATATCGAAACAATTACGCCGCTATATAGTAACTAAAGCCTGCAGGATGGCAAACCTGGCGGTATTACACAACTATTTTAGAGATGTTAACTATTATATATAGAGTTAGTAATAAGCAAGTAAGCCAAGCTAAGAGGTCTCAGCTTGCTTGCTTGCAATTTTTAACACCTTAAGCTTGCTGGCTTGGCTTGTTTGGGTTAAATTGTTTAGCTTGCTTGCTTACTTAGCCGCTTAATTAATTTTGCGTAGAAATTTCTAGTGTATATAAAATTAAGGCTAAAGTCACCTTAAATCTCCTCTATGGCTATAACTTATAATAATACGGTGCAGATAGTTATTACGGGGCTTAGCGTGGTATTAAGGACAGCTTTAAGGGAGGCTCCAAAAGGACGTAAGAGGTATATGCGAATACACATATAGGGTATACACGCTCGGTACAGAAAAATAAATAAACGGTTTATTTGCAGTATTTGCATTTAAAAATATACTATTAGATTTAACTCTTAACCCAAAAATTTATATATATATTTCCTATTAAGCGGGTAAGTAAGCAAGCAAGCTAGGCCTTATTTAGCTTACTTACTTGCCCAAATTGGGCCTTTTAGCTTGCTGGCTTGCTTATTACCAACTCTGGTTATATAGTTAAAAGAGATAAGGAATATAAAATGCGGATCTTAAAGGTTGCTCGACTTATGGTCTTAATCTCTATATTAGCTTGCATAACTGCCCAATTACTAGTAACGCAATAGGTCGTATATTTACTTAAGCTACAGATCCAGCTTGAGGGCTCTACTCTTTTAGAATCTCTATCAATGCATACTAAGTTACTGCTAGTCCGAGATAGAAGCTTGTCTATTTATAGTAGGCCTATAGTTAGTGGTTCTGTCTAGCTAAAGTAGTATTACTAGTTAGCGCCCTAATATTATTAAAAGATGCTACTAGCGCTGCACAGTTCGGTTTTATTAGCCCTAGGTTGCACTTTTTGCTACCTATAACCTAATGATTTCTCGCTCTTAGATCTAAAGGATCTAGTTACGCCTATAAGCAAGGAACCTTATATTAAGCCCCTACGAACGGCTTAAGCGGCACTATTAGCTTATTAGGCTACTAACATACTCTCTTTCTAACCTAGCGGTAGTGCTATTCCTAAAGAATACAAGCTAAGCGACGAGATTTAAAGGGATTATAATAACCTTGTTCCTCTACTTTTAAGTTAAACCACAAAACCATTCTAATTCTCTCTACGTACAAAAATTGGATTCCGCTGACAACAGGTATTAAGCAAGCAAAATAGAACATACTCTAAAGGTACCTATAAGTAAAGATTAAACGCATAAACCCTAATAGGAGAATAAAGCAAATACGTAGAAGAACAATTAATTGAAGAAAACTAAGGGAGCCTAGATAAAACAACCATACTAATTTAAACTCCCTTATCTATCTACCCTTGTATTAAAAGCTGGTCTATAATAAGTAACGTCTAGGAGCGGCTTATAGGCAGCCCCAGAACTCTAGCCACAAGCGCGCTACGTATTTAGTAATTCTGTAATTATTGCCTCAAGACATAAAAGTCGTTCTTTAATAGTAGATCCTTCTACAGCTGGATTAGTAGCCTGTGGAGAAGGTAGATAGTTATTATCTAGTAGGGGAGTTGGGTAGGAAGGCGGAGGAGTTAGGTTTATTAGGTTAACAGGCAGTGGCACAGCATAGCCAGTTGGTAGAGGAGCGTAGGTATTACGGACAGCTTAAGTACGATGTTACAAATACTTAGAGAAGAGTTAGCGGAAGCTAGTTAGTTAATACAGGCACGGTCCAGGATGGAACCCATGGAACCATATAACAAGGAAATAGTAACCAAGGTTATATAATATAATCTGTGTAATCTGTGTAATCTATATAATCTATAACAGAGTAGACAGAGCAGACAGAGCAGACAGAGCGAAGGGATTTCTTAGGAGCACAATTGTATATTTAAAGGACCATAGTCCCTACCTAGATAGTTCTCTCTTTGTAGTAAATCTTAGAATACAATTGGAGTTAATCTGTTAGGCAACCACTCCACCAGTTATTATTACGTTGTTGACTTACTCCTACCTACACGCCTAGCCCATTAACGAGTCCACCATAGTTACTACTATAAGGCTCCGTTACACATTCACTACCTAGTTACGGTATTAGAAGTCAAACAACATGCCACCAAAAGCACCAACCATAACGCCATCTACGGCAGCAACTACATTAGGTAACAACACCAGTATAGCAGATACTAACTCACAGGTAGTTACGATGGGTCAATTACAGGAAGTAGTCAACTAGTTAACAAACAACAATACAATACTTAAAGAACGACTTAATAGGATCGGAGCTTCAAAGGTCAAGCTACCATTAGTTAAACGCTTTGCAGGAGAGAAATCCAGGCTAAAGGGATTTCTTGCGCAAATGAGCTCTAAGGTACAACAGGAGGGAGCGAAGTTAGCTACACCTATGGACCAAGTGGTCTATGCAGGACTTTCTTATCGGGAAGAGCACTTAAATAGTTTAAACCTTACCTTACCGAGATGCAGAAGAACGGATTAGCAACTATAAACCAAGAAGTCAGGTACATATTCTTAAGTTAGAAGGGATTCGCGACAAGACTTATATAGATATTCGGGGACCTAGAGGCGGAAACCACAGCAGAAAGAAAGCTTTAGAACATAACGCAAAGAACCTCAGCAATAGAGTATACAACACAGTTTCAGACACTTTCAGCACAGGTCAAATAGAACAATAAGGCGCTTATAGCACAGTACAAACAGGGACTTAAGGCTAAAGTCCAGGACGTAATCATTCTGATAGAAGATACGGACACCCTAAGGGACCTAATTAATTAAGTAATTAAGATCAACAATAGGATCTACCACAGGGAGCAGACCAAGAAAGGTTAGGACAGAGTTCCATAGTTATATAAGGCGCAGGGTACGCAATGACAGACATAGAGTTAAAAACTATGGTGTCGAACTGGATCGGATTTCCTTACTACCATCTTGATACTGGCTTCAAGTCTAGAACCCTATATCTCAATACCCCGCTCCTTACCTCGTATGTCTCCTCATATGTCTCGTATGTCTTATTGAGTGTCTCATCGAATATCTAAATACTTGTTTCCATTACCGAATGACGACGTAGTCGTCATTCTCTTTGCAACCTATTTGTCACCTATCTGGTGTATATATAGAGGCTCTAGAGCCCTCTTTAATAGACAGAGTTCTCATACCTAGTTGTCTATTTAACAGTTATAAGCCCGGTCTATCTACTAAATTATCTTTAATTCCAAAGCCTTTATTCCAATCAATTATTATCCTAGTTATAGACAACCATAATAATAAATTCTCAACAAGAAACCAATCCCGTTATTATATCATCCGTAATCCTTGCAAGCCCAAACGATTAGGACGAATGGATTAAGGTAATTAAGTTAAAAGCAAATAACAATTATCTCTGGGAGTATATCGACCTATTAATACCCAAGACTAAATTGCCAAAGCTTAAAGAACCTGTTCAAGCCTCACCCAAGGATGCTAATAGCCGGGGGATGATGAAGCTCGCAGAGCTAGATAAGAAGGAGAAAAAGGAGCTCCATACGCTTAAAGCCGACCATAGGGAAGATATAAAGTTATACAGAAAATAGCTGTCAGCTCTTAATACGTTGCGCAGCCACATCTAAAGCTTAATCTTACGTACCTACCTCATCTACACGTTCAAATGCGTCACTACCTACAACGTCTTAGTGTTACTAAAGCAGAGAATTGCTTTGACTGATAACGCCTAAAAGCTTTAAGCAGCCACCTAGTATGCAAAGCTTAAGAAAGCGCCTCAGAACCAGAACTTTGAGGTCTGGTTAGAGGAGTGGGAGAAGGTGTATACTAAGTATAAGGAGCTAGGTCTACCTAAAATAAATAGTGACCGTTTAGTAAGAGACTTCATATACGTAGTTAATTTAATCACACCAAGCTGGTCCGAATATTGGAAGAACCAGCTTAAAAGGATAGAGTAGAAAAAGGAGAAGCTTCCTAGCTTCTTTAAACTGGTTAAAATCTACTAAAATCACCATTATACGGAGCTCGCCCAAAAGGGCAAAACCCTATAAGGATCCTTCGCAGCCACCTTCAAGGACAAGTTAAGCAAGTTACCGAATTCAAAGCCTAAGTTAAAAACTAAATCGTCAGCAGATAAGTAAAAGAAGGAAAGACAACCGCCGCCAGAGTGCCTATGTGGAAAGCGTTACTACTTTAACAAGTGCTAGTACATTCTAGAGTTAATTCCTTACCCATCGTAGTTTAAACCAAGTGACGAAATTTAGAAGAAGGTGGATAAAAAGATTACTAATACGACGCCTAAAATTAAGGCTTATATTAAGCAAATCAAAAAGAACAATTAAGCCAATAAGAAGCTAAAGGATGGCAACTAGCAGAGCTCTTAAGAGCCCAACGGAGGCTTTACAGTTCATCAAGTAGGAGCCTATAATACAGCTTCTAGTTATAAGCTTTATAATAGTGTTATTCTTAACTTAGAAACCAACCTACACGTTATTAACAATTAAGCTAGATTTATTAGCGATATTAAGCCTACCTTAGACCACATCTACACGGGCTCACATATTAAAGAAATCGAAGGCTATAGCACAGCTATAGTTACAATTGACTACCCAAAAGAGAAGAGATAGATACAGCTCTTAGGAGCAGCCTTTATACTAGGCTTCTATACTAACCTAGTATGCCTCTAAAAGCTTAATAATAAAGGCGTCTATTAGAACAATAAAAAGAACACTCTTTACTATGGCGACAATATAATATACGCCCACTATGGCTACTACTATGGTCAGAAAACCATTAAATATAATAAGCCAAAGAAAGACTTACCAGAGGCTTTCTTTGCGACTTAATTAAAACTAGTAAAGCATTTATTAAAGCCTCTACTAAATTAGGCAGAAGGTTACGTATAGCACTAGTAATTAGGCCATATAGGAAAAAAAGCAATTATATAACTACTTAAGTTAGTAACGGGCGCGATTCTAAAAGGCCTAACGATAGTAGAATATAAAGCATGTGAAGTAAGTAAAGCTTATAAGGTAATATCTAGAAAAACACTAACTTAGTTAATAGTTCCTTTCTATAAAATCCACCTTAATTTGATACCCGGAATAGTTGCATTTAATAGCAATAAGTATGCGGTACACTTCCTTAATGACGCGACGCGAATAAATAAGGTAGACATGATAGTTAAAAAGTCGTCCCTTACCCAAAGAGTTATTACATATTGCAATATCATTAAACAACGATACGGCTTCAAGGTAGCCATAATCTACATAGATAGAGAGACATCTCTTAGAGACAAATTCAAGGATTAGACAGCTAAATAAGGAATTACTCTTAAAAGATTAGCACCTAATACTTAATTATAGAACGGTCCAGCGGAACGATCTAGGGGGGTAATTATACAGAAGGCTTGGTATATAAGGATTAAGGCCTATCTACCAGAGGAGCTAACGCTAGAAGCCTATAAAGTAGCTACCTATCTACTTAATTAAACGCCCAGTAGAAGACTTAGATAGAAAACACCTTTTAAGAAAATCCAGTTAGCAATAGGTATAACACCACTAAAACCCAATATAGGACACCTATAAGTCTATAGCTATAGGGCCTATCCTCTTAAATATAATATTCCACGCCTAAACAAGCTCGCGCCAAGGGCCCATATAGGATATCTAGTAGGGTATGATTTAACAAATATCTTCCAAATCTACATTGCAAGTTAAAAGAAGGTCATCAGAACAAGAGATATAAAGTTTAATAAGTAGTTGCTCTATAATAACTTACAGCCAGATCTTATAAATATACTTTAAGTAAGGACTAACCAAATGTTGGAAATAATTAATGTCCGTTAAATAGAGAATCTCTAAGACGAATTGGAATTGTTATCTAATAAAAGCGATAAGACTCTAGACGAGATTCAAGTTAATACTAAAGAAAGACAATAGGTGGATTCTGGTAGAAATTAAGAGGAGCCTAATACTAAAAGTAGTAAGCAACAAGATTTAAGCTCTAAAGATAACTTAGCTCTAGGGCTTCCTACCCTAGATAAGACGCCAGAACCTAACTCACCAGAGCCTCCACCACTGTCCTTAAAGACCTTGGCAAAGAAGCCGCACTATATTATAGTTCCAACTGATAAATCTAAGCCAGAGAAGAAGATTAATGGCGATATAAGAGAGCAAAACGTGGTTAAAGAAAAGAGACTTAAAGGTTAATTAAAAACCTACGTAGGTTTTCTTGCTAATGTTACTAATAACCAAAGCCTTTAAGCTCAAAGATTAGCCTTTAATATAGGGCTCACCTTTTATAAAAAGCTGCACTGTAATTAGCTCCCACCGCCGCCTAGGAATTAGAAGGAGCTTTAAAGATATTAATATAAGGAAGAGTTTGTGGCTGCTACTAAAAAGAAATACGCGGACCTTTAAAATTAAGGAACATTCTAAGTCGTTAATGAGACAATCCACATTAAAACTATACCTGTTATCTGGGTATTTACCTATAAGACTAATAACAACGGATATCTAATAAGGTTTAAGGCTCGTCTTTACGCAAGAGGTAACTTACAAGAGTTAGTTTATAAGGACACATATACCGCAACTCTGGCAGCAAAATCGTTTAGAGCCTTAATAGCTATCGTCATAATATTCAACCTGGATTGCTAGCAGGGCGACGCCGTTAACGCGTTTACAAACAGCGAGATTAACGAGGTTGTGTATATTAAGTGTCTAGATGGATTTCTGATTAAGGGCAAGTACCTACTGCTTTAACGAGCGCTCTACGGATTGCGACAATTACCTCTACTGTGGTATAGCGACTTGACTACAACACTAAAAAAGGAAGGCTTAAAGCCAGTAGCGAAGGAGCCTTGCCTATATTATAATAATTAGCTAATAGTCTTCTTCTACGTTAACAACATCACAGCTGCCTACAAAAAGAAGGACCTACTTAAGCTTAAAATGTTTAAGGAGCACCTTATAAAAAGGTATAAAATAAAGGACCTAGGTGACCTTACCTGGTTCCTAGGGATTTAAATTATTCGCAACCAAGAAAATAGGAAGATTTAGCTTAGCTAGGACTCCTATATTAACAAGATCGCAATAAGCTTCGAAGTTAAAGATTATTATAAGGTATACACACCTATAGGAATTAAGGAGCTCAACCTAAATCCAGAATAGGCCTCTAAGCAGGACACCTATCTATATTAAAGGAAGGTCGGATTAATGCTCTATATAGCAAATATTACCCATCCAGATGTGGCAAAAACGGCAAGCAAGCTATTGGAATTCTCACAAAATCCGTCACCAATATACAACGGAGCTGCTATAAGGGCAATTGCCTATCTCTATTAATTAAAGACCCTTGTAATTAAGTTCTTAAAGGAGAACATAATAAACCAAATCTTCGCAAGGGCAAGCGATATATCATTTAGAGACGATCCAGTTAATAGAAAGAGCATAGAAGGCTACCTGTTCACCTTATTTGGAGGACCAATTAACTGGCAATCAACCAAGCAAAAATCAGTAACGAAATCAAGCATAGAGGCAGAGCTCCTAGCTCTATCGCATACAGCTACCAAGTCAATTTAGTGGCAGCGATTCTTTAAAGAAGTCGGATTTAACACCAACGAAAAGCAAGTAATCAACTGCGACAATATGCAGATGATTCGACTTCTTACTAAAAGCGACGCTAAGCTTAACACCAAGCTTTGACACGTCGATATATATCACCACTAGCTCCGCCAGGAAGTTCGTAAAGGAAGAATTAATATTAAATAGGTCCCTACTGCGGATATAACAGCAGACGGCTTAATGAAGGCTCTGCCTCGTTAAAAGCATGAGATGTTTATTTAGCAATTAAACCTTATTAACATTAAGGATCTAATTTAATTTGATTTGGATGATATTCGGGCAAGGTAACTCTATAGGGGATTTCTTAAACTTAACACCAAATTGACATTATAACTTTTTACAGCAGCTCAGAAGGCTCTGTGCAGCTAGGGGGGTGTGTTGAACTAGATCGGATTTCCTTACTACCATCTTAATACTGGCTTTAAGTCTAGAACCCTATATCTTAATACCCCGCTCCTTACCTCGTATGTCTCCTTGTATGTCTCGTATGTCTTATTAAGTGTCTCATTAAATATCTAAATACTTGTTTCCATTACCGAATGACGACGTAGTCGTTATTCTCTTTGCAACCTATTTGTTACCTATCTGGTGTATATATAGAGGCTCTAGAGCCCTCTTTAATAGACAGAGTTCTTAT
>Ga0307507_10005335_pt1 | contig 21237 bp, 23 predicted proteins | sample 7_EM_MG_FD_207223 | JGI IMG/M metagenome (GOLD analysis project Ga0307507, IMG submission 207223) | Populus trichocarpa ectomycorrhiza microbial communities from riparian zone in the Pacific Northwest, United States - 7_EM | ecosystem: Host-associated > Plants > Roots > Unclassified | place... | reverse complement strand
TCTTTGTTAGCATCATGTTTGTTTTGCGGATAGATAGGGGAACTTTGCATAGGGAAAAAGGAGACCTGCGTGGAAGCGGTAGAGTGCGTGGAAGGTGGTGGATCTATGTCACGATCGATGGGAGGATAGGAGGATAGGATAGGACTCGGAGGGAGGACGACGAAGTTGTTTTTCCTACTTATACTCTCCTGTTGTTCATTAGTTAGTTGATCATTGAGCATCGTGGTGTCGTTGAGGAAAGAGAGAAGAAAAGATTTTACCCCGCCTCTTTAGTTGTTGTGCGATCTGTCCCTTTGAGTGCTGCCTTGGCATCCGTTTCGTTTCACATACGATCACTCGCCACCATATCGCCATTATTCGCATAGCCATTTATAAAATACCGCGGTAGTAGGGTAAAGCCACTGACGCTTTTTTAGCTGATTGCGTTCGGCATAGGCATTTGTCGCCTCTACCAATTGGTCGACACTCTAGTTATCCCAGAACAGAGAGAAATATGCAAATGGTGTTAACTCTGTTCCTTCTGGCACTTGGGAACCAGACTCATGCTCATTATACTGCATTGGCTGGAAGGTTTCTGGGGGTGAGATGATTGGGTCTGGGGCTGTGATCGGGTTTGGGGTCAAAGTAGGAGAAGGAACGGCTCTACCTTTCCTCCGCTTTGTAGCTTTTTCGTCCTCAGAATTGTGTGAATTCAGAGGTTTGCGGACACGTTTGGCAGATATCATGATGGAGGTTATAGAGATAAGGTAGGTACGGTAGTGAGTGTCACGGTAAGAAGTCCAGTATTGGGAGTAGATTCAGAGGTTCGTGAAGTGGATGCGTAAGAGATATTGGAGGTTATGGGCCACCTAACTATCTAGCCATAAGGGGCTAAACTTTTCACGCTAATGCATGAGAGAGATTTTGCCATGTCTCATGTAACTAGGAGATAATGACTCCCTATTCGCTAACAGTGTTGAAATAGTATTTTCAAATATGTATAATACTTTCTATCACACCTCTTTGAGCGACAATTCTTTAGTCTCTGTTTAAAGCTGCCCAAGTTCAACTTTTATTGCTTACCCCCCCCCCCCCCCCCATGCCATTGCTCAATCAATTGATGAGATATGCAATTCTATTCTTATTTATTATCTCCTGTCTTCCGTATTGTTTCCTTTGATCCCTTTTCCACTACCATTATATGCTGTTTCACTGCGTAAATGGTGGGTCTCTTCGGCCCTCTCTGCTGGAATAAAGTCCCTAAGTTTCTCTCGCTCTCTTGAAGTCTCCAGTATACGGTTCGGCCGTTCCATATTTACAACAAATGGGGGTCGTTTGGTAATTACTTGTAGACAAATGCCCAAAGAAGCCAAAATTGCGAGTTTTCGAGCCATTATGTTTTCACAGATATCTCGAAATTTGGCTTTAGAAACTTTTTGGAACAAATTTAGAATATCAGAAAGTATAATATATAATTTGGTTGGGGCTTTTGTTTGGAGTTCATACAAAGCTATGGGCACATGAACTGGGTAATGTGTATTGCAATATATCTTTCCCGTGGAAGAACCTTGGTCTCGGCAGGTATCCGGAGGGAAAGGACATTCCACTCCTTGCTACTCTACGAGAATGGAAGGGAAAAGGAATCTCACATGCCTTGGTACAGGTGCTATTAGAGCAAATTACTTTTGAATATCTTCTATATTATTGCTTCTACCCATGGTGGTTAGGTAATGATAGTTCGAAAGCCTTCGCTTTAGTGTGTTTTAGCCTCTGTCTGGTTCCCAAATCACCACTATTGTCGCTAGAGTATGTTTCCTTTGGATTTCAGGCTGCGGTGCTCTTTTGTATTTGCACTTAATATGCTCTCTTGCGAGTACGTAGGCATTTCAAGTTAATAACTAGAGCTGGGCTTGTCCAGAATAATTCTCGTCATGAGAACTTGGTAGTACAAGGCCAACACTCGCCTGCGGCGTTTCTCCAGCCTTGTCTCTTGGACTCCAATACCTTCGCTTCGAGTTATGCACGTAGCTGAATCTGTTAGAAATTAGGATTTATTTGGCTCGGCCAGGCTTACCGCTTAGTGAGTGTGGGTGAGTTCCGCATGGTATGATCCGGGAGTACAGTTTAAACAACCTTAAATCTCAGGCAGGCTTTCTTCAACTTAAGCTTTTTTTGCCATTCGTCAATTATACGACCGGGCCGTGTAATAGGTAGATTTAGTTATATGGACGGTCTATCTTATGGGTTCTGTACAAGATATGGTCCAAGTGGTCGTAGTACGGTAATTGGGCGCTGATTACCCACTTCTGCGTTCTTATTGTGCTCTCTATGTTAGGCTGTTATGGGCGATAGCGAGCACCAAGATAGTTTGCCATCTTTCGATATTCTTCTCTTGAAGCATGCAGAAGTGGGGGTGTAGCTTCCCCCCTATCCCAGGCATTGCCAGTGAAGAATTTCGTTGATTCCTGAGTCGAACCATTGCTTTTCTTAGAAACCTACTGCATTCGTATTCTTATCGAGCCGTGATCACTGTAGTTATGGGCTAGGTTCTGATATGGTAAAATACCCAAAGTGAAGAAACCTTATCTGCCGCCCTTGATGGCTGGAATGATTGTTGATATGTTCGGTGCCCGTAAGGTCAGGGGATGAGGTGGACGAACGGTAGGAGTTTGTTTGCTGAATTTACAATTTCAATTCTACGATAATAATATTATGTCACACCCGAGCTGGTAGGGACTCTGCGACGCAGGAATAAGGGTCGTCAAGTCCCTAATAAGTTTTGAGTTGAGTTCTGGTGGGCATGTCATTTCCTCGTAGCGTAACCCCGGAGTTGAAGACCCTTGTCGGACACGAGATTTTATATTCTTGGTTTGGGTGCACCGAGCTTCTACAAATGTTTATCCTTCATTCCTGGCGGAAAGTACCTTCAACAGCAGGTAGTCTGGCCTAGTTTGGCATCATACCGGTACCGGAGTGGTTCGCCTGATCCGAGAAATATCGAGTGAGGATATATGATCATGGCTAACATGGTCACGATTGAGGCCACATGGCCTACTCGTTTCTGTATTTCGGGAACCATCCCTGGATTCTCAGGCTCGAATTATCTTTTTATTTTTACTCATACCAGTACGAGTAGGGCGAAAGGTGCGAATACCAATATTTATGAGATGTGCTTGCTTTTTCTCTCACTCCAATGAGCCAAGATTTCGGACTCGCGTTGCTGAAGTGCACCCTGAACTCACTCAACTCTTGAAACCTACCGCCCAGGCTGGCGTCAACTGTGGATCATTACTTGAGGCAGGTGACCGGAAGAATAATATCTAAGATAGTTAAATGAGACATCATTGGTGCGACGAAACGGGCATGCCGGGCCCACGCCTTTACCTTCTCGACAACCCCAACCCTGACCCCAGCGCGGGGCTCACTTAGCCCACTTCCTTAATTTGGAAAATTTGTCGATCGGATGCCAAGATTTCGCACCTGATTAGGTTAGTCGCTTGTTGCCTATTTTTTCCTTCCATTTTCAAATAAAGTTCGCTCACGATCTTTTCCCTCTTCCTCCCTCCCACCCATCATCTTTCTCTCTCATCCATTCTCCGCTGTCTCATTCATCCGTTCTTTTGGGAGCGGTTTTTTTCCTTTCTCATCTTTCCTTTCCGCTGGTTTAATAATACCAATTAATCCTTAGACTAAAATGTCGTCTCTTCTCCCGGTCGCTCTTTGGAGCCTCCATATCTCGCCTGGCCAGAGTCCTGTCCCTGCTGTTGATAATGTTCCTGCTACCGTAAGAATTCCGCTTTGTTTACTCGCTTCCCTGGAAATGCTGACGGGCACAGATTCGTGTGACTATGGCAGCAATTGATCCTTCCGCTAAGCCTTATGAGGCGGGGAAGCCGAAGCGTGCTACCTTGAAGGTTTTGCGCGAACCTATTGCTGATCCTGACTCCGATTCCGACTCCGACTCCGATTCCGATTCCGATTCCGAGGAAGAATCGGATAAAGAGGCAAAGAAAATAATAAAGAGCTCACCCAAGGGCAAACAATCACCCGAAAGCAGAGCGAGCAGCGACGGCACGAGTACGACTGACGCCGACTCTGACGACGATTTTGACTCGGGTGCCTCGGAACCTGATGAATCTGAGACCTTGGAGTCTTTCATTGTCTGCACTTTGGATCCTGATAAGGTAGGGCCTTTGTGCGATATTGCTTTAGGAGCTGGTGGCTAATCTCGTACAAAAGCACACTCAACAAACACTTGATCTTGTCATCGGCGATGACGAGTTTGTTTACTTCAAGGTTGACGGAAACTACGATGTTTATCTTACTGGCAACTACGTTGTTAGCCCTGGAGATGTTTACAATAGCGATAGTGAGGATGGTGACGAGTACGATCTCTCCCCTGATGAGGATGAACTTTATCCGGGTGAGGAAACCGATTCCGACGAGCTCGATGATCTTGACGACCCTCCACGCATCCAAGAGGTTGATACTGATGAAGAGGAGGTTGGGGAGGCTTCCAAGGCCGTCGTCCCCGCTAATGGGGCTAGTAAGAAGGATAAGAAAGCCGGGAAAGCCGGGAAAGCCGAGAAGGCCGAGAAGGTTGATAAGAAAGTCGATAAAAAGTCCCTTAAGCGTCCGGCCGTGGACGAAGAAGCTCATACAATCGACGAAATGATCGAGGGAGTGAAGTCTGCCTCTGAGAACAAGGGTGACGCCGAGAAGAAGCTTTCTAAGAAGCAACTTAAAAAGCTCAAGGCGAATGATGGCAAGGCAGTTGAAGTGACTACTGATTCCAAGGCCAAGGAAGCTAAGAAAGTCCAGTTTGCTAAGGAGCTTGAACAAGGACCTACCGGGTCCCCAGTCACTGCCGAGAAGAAGGGGGAGAAGACACCTAGTGCGAAGAGAGTTATCCAGGGAGTCACCGTTATAGATAGCAAGGTCGGAACTGGCTCTGCCGCTAAGAAGGGTAGCAAACTCTGCATGCGCTATATCGGAAAGTTAGAGAATGGTGGCAAAATCTTCGATAAAAACACGAAAGGAAAGCCTTTCGCCTTCCACCTAGGCAAAGGCGAAGTAATCAAGGGCTGGGATATCGGGATCGAGGGAATGCGTGTCGGCGGCGAGCGTCGGCTTATTGTTCCAGCTGCTCTGGCCTATGGACAAAAGAACCTTCCTGGAATTCCGGCTAACAGCAACTTGATTTTTGATGGTATGGTTCTCCTTCTGTAATGCTCTTCAAACTACCAATGCTAACTTTTTTTTTCCTCTTCTTTTTTTCAATAGTCAAACTCACTGACGTCAAATGATCTGGCTCGACGAGGAGAGGGAAAGAGGTTTCTGGAAAAATGATGGACTCTCTCTTTACTTTTCTTTTATCCTTGTTTTATAAAAAAGGGTCTTGTGTGTAGTGTAGATTAATTGAACTCCGTCTGATCGTCATTACACTTTTCTTAATGACGCCCAGCTATGCTCCGGGTGTACATACCCGTGATTTCTTTCTGAAAGTCAGGGTATCGTTTTGTGTTTATTTTTTTGCCTACGGCTCTCTTTTCAAAAATCAAAAGTTTTCTCTTTTTACCTCTAGTTGCTATTATGTTCATGAGATGACCGGAAGGATTAACTGGCTGTGATTGCTTGCGCTCGCTTTTTTTTAAGTGTTGCTAGGGTTGGTTGGATATAATAGGTTAAGTACCGGGTGAGTAGCGGGGTACAGTATCATACAACTTTACAGTCTAGCTTTCTTTCTTTCTTTCTTTTCAGATGAGACCTGCTTTGCATGGTGAACGGGAGATTGCGCTGTGATATGAAGGCCGGGGATAATGGCGAATTGACATAGTATAATAAATCAAAGGAACTGTGAGTTTGAACTGCATGCGTGTATCCATCTATGGGATTCCATGGATGCCTATCATGTTCATATCCGGCCGCGGAGCTTAACTACTATGCTATGTGTTCAAGATTTTGCTTTGCAACATTTGGTATCGCGGGATGCTGGGATTCTTTTGTGGCTAAGGGCTGGTGGGTTGGTATGCCAGTTGGTGTTGATCGGGGGGGATATTGGCCCTTGGGATTGTTATGGCGTGTTCTGCTATGGTGTTGTGTCTTTGCATGGTGGGATGTATGATACTTGTATCATACTAGGTAAGGTATGGTAGGTTGCCTGGGTACTGCTAGTTTCTTTCTTTATAAGACTTCCCTGACTATCACAGGGCCAGGAGTGTTGTACTGTACATACAGATCCATATGTACAGTATAGTGGTTTATGGGACCGGGAAAAGCTAGGCTGTTTAGATTCCTCATTACACCACTACCTCGCTTGCACGCCAGGGAAAGAAAAGGGGCCAACTAGGCGTGGCTAGAAGTATCATATGGCGAGAATTGAACTTCTGTTTGTAGGATAGCGGAAGTGCTTTATCATATCGCACCCACGTAATCTAGTATTCCTGTTATATCTAGCTCTATGAAAGGATCCCTTGATATTAGCACCCTCAATGTAAAGTGGAGGATCTAAAAGCTGGTGAGTAGGACTTATGGCATGGAATTCAGAATCACGCCAATCGTTCCCCCGTTTCATTGCTTGGTTCGCTATCAACCCTCATCTGATGAGTCATAAGATCTCACTCACTGTGATCCCTGCTGGTATAAAACAACCAATACCATACGATTATGATACGGAGCTAGCTGTACTCGTACATGGCGGTCTCCTAGGGACACCACCTGCTACACCGAGAACAATGGGGAATTTTCTGTTAAATTCTAATTTCACAAAATTTAATCGTATATTGACATTTCTTCTACTGTATTTAAGCTTAGGGGTGATGGGGAATTAGAGGCCCGGGGGGGATCTCATTTTTAGTCTTTCCTCTCCTCTCTCATCAATTTACTCCTGTACTGTACGGGCTTGGGCGGTAGGTTTATACTGGTATAGCGTGCAGTATTATAATACAATGTTGCAAGCATATCATATAAAATCTCCTAAAGTTCAAAAGGAAATCGAAAGGCCGCTGGGTGTAGCTAAATCTGTAATATTATAGGAGATAAGGCTGTTAATTGCTTCATGGTATTTAATACTTAAGAAAGGTATATGCCGTATAATCACTCATCCGCTATGATGAAAACAAAACGAAACACGAAAGCAAAGAATTAGCCGCTGCTGGTTTAATAGAAAACGCCATGAACGCATAAAAGCATCAAAGCTTCTCACCTCGCCCCGGTGTCCTCCCACCCACCGACATTCTCACGTCTCTAGATGGCGGCCCAGGATAGTAGGACCACTCGTTGGTGGCCCACCGAACCACTAGTTCCTTGGCCAGTTGCGACAGCTCAAAGTACTTTGGGTTGGTTTTAGGATGAAACATGCTGACGTGCGCATTAACCTCGTCTTGAGCCTTGGTATTTGTGCACCTAAACCATCCTTTTCCACCCTTTTGGGGCAATATGCAAAATGTTCTCTCGCCCTTGTCTTTGCCTCGGTCTCCGAGCGCAGTATAAAGATTTGCGAATCCGACACCCTCAATACTTGACACTCGTTCTGCTCGGTTCTTGAGTTCTTCGCCCTTTACTAACACACCGACAAACTCCAAATGTGACGATACCCAACCCCAGCCTTCTCCCAGTTCGTCTCGCTTGAAGTAAGCTACCGCACCACCTGCAGCTAGGGCACTTGCTGCGCCGGCATATGCTACGGCTTTACCCCATTGGGACCAGAACCCAGGGGCCTCCGGTTCCTTCCCCTTATTCCCTTCGGACGGAGCTTGGTCCAAGGCTTTCGAGCCTTCAGTTGCCGCACGCGAGGCAAAAAATCCAGATGCCAGTGTACTAACTTGTGATATCGCAGTGGATGCAGTCTTTAGATTTGTGTCGGCTCCATAGGCGAAAATTGCGGGGGACAATCCGAGGTAGGGGGTATCAAAGGCGAGAATTCCTTGAATGTATGGGAACATAAATTTCTCTGGGCTGTTGGGACCGGATTTCACCACTTGGTCGTCAAGAATGGAGAGCAAAGTGTCGGCTGCGACAATACCGCCCATCGAATGTGTGACCAGGACAGTTCGAACCGAGGGGTCGACCGTTGGGGATTGTGTGCCGGCAGCAACTTCAAGATCTATCACGCGAGTTTGTAGCCTGGGAAACAATGTTAGAATTGGCTAGCTTGTGAGGGGCTGTTACGATAACCTGCCATTCGCGGAATTTAGCTACACAAGCAGTGAGATCGCCTCTAGTCTCGTAACGGGGATAGACGACCGACTCGATATTCAACTGTGGGAGCGCGTGCCCAACGAGAGCTTTAAGGTCCTAGGGAAACAGTCAGGATCAGTTTACGTTTTCGCGGGCTCAAGAAACGTTGGGGGAGAGGCGGAGTTTACAAATGGGAATCTGTCGAAGGTATCGTCGTCACCCTGGTAATTCATCGGTTAGCTCAAGGACCAGAAGGATTGGTCAGTACAGTGTTTGATCTCACTTTAAAGCCATGGATAAAACATAGAAGCAGCGTCTTCTTCTTCATGGTGATAATACGGTATTGTGGTGAAGGGAAGGGGGGGATGGGGGCTCAGGCTGAAAGAACAAGTACACGTATGATACCGTACAGTAACTAATCTACTGTAAGAGAGAGGAGCGACGATAGGGGCTGGGGCAGTGGGGCTTGGGCTCAGATAGCATTGCGGCGGAAGGGTGAGTGGGTGGCGCTTATCTCAGATGCTATTCTGATATAAGGGATACACTGTGGCAGAGTATTGCTGGTCATTTAAGGTATCATATCATACAAGTACCGGTGTTATCATACCGAAAATGACACTCATGCTGCTAAGTGTTAAGAAAATCACGTGATCGTTCATTCTGAAAATTACTCCACAATGGAAATGAGAATCAATAGAATGTTCAGAGGACGGTCTTGACCCTCTCCTGAGCCAATGTAAAATAAAGGAGAGAAACACCAAATTACCCATGAAAATCGTTGGCAAACCTGAATACCGTAGAAGACCACTTGTGTTACTTGGCACTCGGCCGCATGAGTGGGGTTTGATTCTGGGGAATTGAGAATAAGCCTACCGTATCGGCTACTGCCGGATTTTCCACCATTCTAGACCTTAGCTTCTTACCCAATCTTCCACTCAACCATGGCGACATCTGATCACATCATAAAAAATAAATATAGAATTCTCTTTCTTCTGCTATAAGTGACCTGCTCTTTGCCCTGCGCTGAGTCCTCTAACACTTTGCTGCTCTTCTGCACGCCGGCCTTTCAGATAGACCATCACTTTCACCATTCCGAAATGTCTACCACAGCTCCAGAAAGCGCTATCCTCGATACCATCGTTGACCACATTGGGGACACTCCACTCGTTCGCCTTAATCGCATCCCCCAGTCCTTGGGAATTAAGGCACAAGTTTTGGCGAAATGCGAGTTCTTCAATGCTGGTGGTTCCGTCAAAGACCGCATTGCAAAACGTATGATCGAGGAGGCTGAGCGTGAAGGGAAGATCAAACCAGGCGATACTTTGATTGAACCCACCTCGGGAAACACGTAAGTCTCCATAACTTACGACCAAACCGCTAGCTAATATAACCGTTCTATGTGCAGAGGCATTGGTTTAGCTTTGGTTGGTGCTGTGAAAGGCTATAGGACAATCATTACGCTTCCCGAGAAAATGTCGTCCGAGAAAGTTGCTGTTTTGAGGGCTTTGGGTGCTGAGATTGTTCGCACACCTACAGAAGCAGCTTTCGATTCCCCGGAGAGCCATATCGGTGTTGCCAAAAGACTTGAGAAAGAGATTCCGAATTCCATCATCTTGGACCAGTATGGCAATGTCAACAATCCCCTTGCTCATGAACTTGGAACGGCGGAAGAAATTTGGAGACAGAGCGGTGGAAAAGTGGATGCTATTGTGGCAGGCGCTGGTACTGGGGGTACGGTTACTGGTATCGCTAGGGGACTGAGAAAGCATAATCCAGAAGTCACTATTATTTGCGCCGATCCTATCGGTTCCGCTCTCGCACCAGCCGAGTCCGACAACTCGAATGCAGGTTACAAGGTTGAGGGTATCGGCTACGACTTTATTCCCGATGTTCTAGATCGGAGCATCGTGGACACCTGGGTCAAAACAGCCGACCGTGAATCTTTCCTTTATGCCCGTCGCCTTATCAAAGAGGAGGGTCTACTCTGTGGTGGCTCTTCCGGTTCGGCATTATTAGCTCTTGTCGATGGAATCAAATCTCGTCCTGAGCTCAACCAGGAAGGAAAGACGATCGTTGTGATTCTACCAGACTCCGTCCGGAATTACTTGACCAAGTTTGTTGATGACACTTGGATGGAAAACAACGGCTTCATCCCACCTAGAGAAGTTGAGCACGCTCGCGAGACCACCCAATGGCAAGGCGCTAGAATCCGAGACCTTAAACTCAAACCAGTTGTCACGGTTAAGGCACACGATACCGCCGAGAGCGCCATTGACATCATGACCGAGAAGAGTTTCGATCAGCTTCCCGTTCTATCTAAGAGCGGACAACTGGTCGGTTTGGTTACCCTGGGCAATATGTTGAGTTACATATCTAGAGGCCGCGCTACTGGCAAGAGCCCTGTTCGGGAGCTCATGTTCGACTTTACTAAAATGAAGGAAATTCTTACCGACCCGAATGAGCTCGGTTCCGTCAAGCCTACTTATAAGGATACTGCAAAGCCCGCAGCTGAGGATAACGGCATCACTCCCCATCCTAATTCCACTGGCGGGAAGAAGGCTGGGAAGAGAAAGTTTGAAGAGATTACCCTAGATACCCCATTGAGTGCTTTAAGCCACTTTTTTGAACACAATTCCGCGGGAATTGTCACTGAGAGATCGGAGGGCGTAGGGCTTCAGGTGAAGCATGTTGTCACGAAAGTCGATCTTTTAGGCTACTTGGTGAAGGAGGGTAGGAGGGCCTCTGGTGTTGCTGTTTGAATCTTTGTTTCAGTTTGGGTCAAAGTTTTGTTGACTTTGGTTGTGTTTGGAGCATTATTATACACTATTGAGAAAAATACTTCTGTATTATAAACTTTCCTTGGTATATTGGATGGCAGAATTAAATCCTTATCCCCTTGTGCTATCCTGGCGGCAGTTGGTATGATAGTTCTGTGCGAGGTGTTCATCGCTGCTCACTCGCGGGATGAGCGTGATCAAATATGCACCCAGCCCGGGAATAGAGCAGTCCACTTTAGGTCGGGACCACAGACGCGTGAAAGGGGACGCGCGAACACAAGACACGTACTGAAATTCCTCCCTGTCGTACAATTTCCAATCCATTGTCTTGTTTACACCCGCCAAAGCAAGGACTTCATCGAAAATAGAGCCTCAAGACTAATTTTTATCACCGCCATCACCAAAACCCTCCCAGCTACAAGATGTCTTCCCCCACCAAACGCCGCTCTGCGCGGCAATCTTCATCTCAGCAGTCGACTTCCCGCGCCCGCCGTTCCCCACGAAAGGAGGCCAGCACCCCGCTCGCACCGCCCCCTGCTGGGTCGGAAATTGGGACATCCCCACTGTTTGGTGGCTCCTCACCGGCCATGTCCTCGGATCCCATCCGTATGAGCTCGCCGACCCCGCAAGCCAGCCAGACATTGCCAGTTTCAGGTATCTCGGGCGCTGTAAGAGGGAGGACAATGGATTCGGATCTTTTTGGAGGTTTGCAATGAATTCCCTCGGATTCATCACGAGGGATGTGATACTGATGAAGGGATGAATTAGTCTCTTCGCCTCTCCGTTATGCTAGCACTTCGCCATCCAGGGGTGGAAGAACTCCGAGATCTTCAGGGCTCCCTATGTCTAGTGCTAGTGTTCTAAGATCTAGGTGGGTTTATGCGAAGGAAGGAAGGAAGATTCTATGTGCTCGGTCTGGTTGCTAATAGTGTTTAGGCACGGTGGAGAAATTGAGGGGAGTACCCCGCTACGCTCTCGCCGTGGCGATCTTCAATTCTCCGATGTCAATGCGACCCCTACTCGCCGTAGGCTCCTCTATGTGGATGAACAAGGCATGCCCATCCGCTCAGGAGCTGGCGGTGGTGATGCTGTTCATCCACTATCTGATGCAGCAACTTATAGCGGTGGACCGACATCTGATTTACCTGATGGGCCTCGCCGTCTTATCTGGGGTACCAACGTCTCCGTCGAAGAGTCTACTCAAGCATTCAACAAGTTTCTCCGCGAGTTTAAGCGGCGGTATAGGATGCGTATGGATGGGGAGTTTGTTGCCCCTGGGGAAGGTGACGAATTGGTTTATGTGGAGATGTTGAAGCAGTTGCGAGAGTTGGGAACTTCAAACTTAAATTTGGATGTTCAGAATTTGAAGAGTTTCCCTCCCACTAAGCGGTTCTATCACCAATTGCATGCGTACCCACAGGAAATAATTCCTATTATGGATACCTGTGTTAAGGATACCATGCTGGAAATGCTAGAGGAGGTAGGTGCTGATGGGGCAGAATACGAAGCTTGCTTTGAGAGGATTTATAAAGCCAGACCGTTTAATTTGGAGAAGACAGTCAATATGAGGGATCTCAACCCAGCTGGTAAGGCTCCGGTAGTAAATGGGTAAATAGAGATGGCTAAAGATGGGTGACTAGATATCGATAAGGTTATCAGCGTTAAGGGACTCGTCATTCGTGTGACTTCGATTATCCCAGATATGAATAAAGGTAAGCCGGTCAACCCTCTTTATATGAGAAACTCTAATTGTTCCTCCAGCCTTCTTCCGCTGCCATGTCTGTGGCCATACTGTTACCGTGGAGATTGACAGAGGGAAAATCGCTGAGCCTACTGTGTGCCCACGTGAAGTGTGCAAGACACCAAATTCCATGCAAATTGTCCACAACCGTTCCGACTTTTCCGATAAGCAAGTTATCAAACTTCAAGAGACCCCCGATTCCGTTCCCGATGGTCAAACACCCCACTCAGTCTCACTTTGCTGCTACGATGAACTTTGTGATGTAGCAAAGGCTGGTGACCGTGTCGAAGTCACCGGTATTTTTAGATCTGTTCCGGTCCGCGTTAATCCGAGGCAGAGATCTATCAAGAGTCTTTTCAAGACTTATGTTGATGTTCTTCATATCCAGAAGGTGGACAATCGCAGGATGGGTCAGGATACGTCTACACTTGAAGAGGAATTGGCCGGGCAAGTTGCAAGTGACATTGATGAAGTCAGGAAGTTGACTGATGAGGAAGTCGAAAAGATCAGGGCTATTGCCGCTCGCTATGATGTCTACGAGCTGCTTTCTAGATCTTTGGCGCCCAGTATTTGGGAAATGGAGGATGTGAAGAAGGGAGTTCTTCTTCAGCTATTCGGAGGAACGAACAAGACATTTGAAAAGGGTGGTGCACCAAGATATAGAGGCGACATTAACATTCTACTTTGCGGTGATCCTTCAACTTCGAAATCTCAGCTGCTACAGTACGTTCACAAGATTGCCCCGAGAGGTGTCTACACTTCGGGAAAAGGTTCTTCTGCGGTTGGCTTGACAGCATATGTTACCCGCGATCCCGAGACTCGTCAATTGGTCCTCGAGTCTGGAGCATTGGTCTTGTCTGACGGAGGTGTCTGTTGTATCGATGAGTTCGATAAAATGAACGAGGCTACACGCTCAGTTCTTCATGAAGTAATGGAACAGCAGACAGTTTCTATTGCCAAAGCTGGCATTATCACTACCCTGAACGCCAGAACAAGCTTGTTGGCATCTGCGAATCCCATCGGATCCAAGTACAATCCGAACCTACCGGTTCCTGCCAACATTGATTTACCACCTACATTGCTCTCTAGATTTGACTTGGTTTATTTGGTGCTCGATAGGGTTGACGAGGCTCATGATCGTAGATTGGCAAGGCATATGTTGGGCATGTACCTGGAGGATGGCCTGGAGAATGCCTCGGGCAATCTTGAAATCATCGTATGTATACTCGCGCCTCCAGTTTAAGGTTTCGAAATAGGGACTGACGCAAATTATACAGCCTATCGAGCAACTCACAGCCTACATCTCTTATGCCCGTCAAAACGTGCACCCTAAACTCACTGAAGAAGCCGGGGAAGAGCTCGTGAAAGCCTATGTTGAACTCCGCAAGCTCGGCGAAGATGTCCGTGCAGCGGAGCGCCGTATCACCGCTACAACCCGTCAGCTCGAGTCCATGATTCGCCTCTCGGAAGCACATGCCAAGATGCGCCTAAGCGAGGAGGTAACCGTTGATGACGTCCACGAAGCCGTCCGCCTCATCCGCTCTGCCATCAAGGAGTCTGCTACCGACCCCATTACCGGCAGGATAGACATGGACCTTCTCGGCGGCATTAGCAACTCGGAGAGACGCAGGAAGGGTGACATGAAGAATGCCATCATCGGCCTGCTCGATGATATGGCGAGGGGCGCTGGAGGGGCTAGGTACAATGATGTGCTTAAACGCTTGCAGGATCAGAGCACTGGTATCACCATTGCCTCGGGAGAATTCGCGGATGCCTGTAGGTCTCTAGAGACGGAGGGGTTGATTAGAGTTAGTGGGGAGGGGGTTAGGAGGGCTATTAGAAGGATTTCGGGCTTTTAGATAGATGGAATTGAGGTCCCGAATGGATATATAGATGTCTCTAGGGAGAAAGGAGGACGAACGTATGGCTGAAGGGGATTATGACTGAACGTGTGCTTCATACGTGGTTTGAAATGATACCTGGTTTGTGAGAATGTGGTGTGGACTGTGTGCCATATGAGACCGGCTAAGAGGGTGTATCGTGCCGTGCGTGACCTAATCTGCAACTACCAATTCTCTAACCTCTCCTGAATCTCCTTGAAGGACCTCATGATGGTCCACTTTTAGAAATTGTATACGTTTGTTTGCCTCATCTTGCCTTCTTATTTACTCTGTTAAACGAGGTCTTCACAGAGTGAGTGATTGTGACCTATCACCGAATATCACTCGCTCCATGTGTCATTTCCGGTCCCCCCCTTTGTTTTTCCCTCAAAAATCTAAATCATGAAATATTGATCCCCTATATGATACGACGATACCCGCATGTTTGTGCTAAGTTTAGGAAACCTCTGTTCGCTTTCTGGGCCCTTACCGGAGCGACGGGGGTTTGAATCAATTAGTTTCCATCCTAATCTCCTTCCGAGTGCCCGGAGCGGGGTGAAGCTTCACTTAGAGTATTACTCACGGACACCGTGCCAGTAGTGAAACTTGTCGGAGATATCTTATCCGACAATTTAGGCAAGTTCTCGCCCGGTGTTGATGGAGGTGCTGAAGGTGGTGTTGTTGCTCTTTCACGATTTCTTTGCCTGGCTTGGTTCTTGGTGGTTGGTTTGTTGGTGGCGGATTTAGAATGTCCAAGTTTTAGGTATACTCTAGCAGATGAAGAGGAACCGGGGGGGGGGGGGGGGGTGAGAGTATGGGGGAAAATTTGGGCTCAAGGGAGAAATGTTCATAATATTATTATCAATAAATGCTTGCTATGAGCGCACTATTTGTGTTTCCGAAGCTTTGGGTTTGAGTGTATTGATCTTAGCATATCAGTTAGGTAAGTCAACCCTAAAGATTCCCTAGAGAGTGCGGTGACTTGCCCCTCCAAGGCGTGTGTGTGTCCCCACTGAATAGACTGCCAGAGGTGTTAACACCCCTTATGGATATTGCAAATTCTTGATGGCGATGGGCGGGAGCGGGTTCTCTCGGAGACCGAAGCTGTTGAGGGTGGGGAGCTGATTGACTCTTTAGAAGGTAACTTATACATAAGATTACACATGAATTTATGGCTGAGAGGGAGCGGGCGTATGTGCCCTGTATAATAGTCGGATTGATGGGTGGGGGGTGAGGGGTTTGTTTGTTTTTGTTCTGGTGCTTCTTCTGTGCTTAACACTTTGGGGGGGGGAGGGTGTGGAGTAAGATGGGATTTCGGGGGGGGGGGGGTGGGGATACCCGGTTTTATAGACTTGGCCAAAGTGGTTTGAGCTGAGTTTCTTTTGTATGATACAGTTTTGAATTATTTCACTATCAGTCTAGTTGGGTAGTGGGTTTTTGTATCATAAATGAAATCCGGATATTTCCTATTTGGGGGAATTTCGGGAAATTCCCTGCTAATGGAGTGTATATGGGGAGTGTTTCTATTAATTCATTAACTCCAGGGTATTAAGTAGGGCTCTAGCTGGTATATAGCTTCTTGTCCCTGTTAACGAATCCGCAAGGCTATTGGATGGTTCAGCCCCTATTGTGAGGTCATGATTTTGGGTCTTTGTAAAATTAGGCAGACTAACTGGAATAAGAGATTGTGGAAACTACGCCGGTGGCTATATATCGATGGGAAATACAGATAAGATAGGACACATTGGATCCCCACAATTGCTGAAAGTTGATAGAACCCTTTTGGTGCCGGAGAGGAGCTGGACAAACAAAAAAGAACAGAGAAGACAAAGAAAGGCAGAGAAAATGAGTACTAGTGAGGGCTTTGAAGTAGGAGGAAAAAGAATGAAACTCAAACGAAGCACCCGGCGGAACATTGACAACAACCAACGCGAGGGAAAAACAAAAGAAAACACATTTCTCCATTAGTATTGGAGAAGAAGTTGAAACTGGAGCCGTCTTTCCCAGGTAGTAAGACATTCTGTCTGCTGGGGAATTCCGATTACTTTTCATCCCTAGGTGTGAGGGTATATATTTAATAGCTTGCTCACGACATAAATTTGCATACAAAGGCTGCTTGCTTAGATGGAGAGAGCCAGCTCGAGTCTCAATAGAAAAATAAGAAGAGACCAAGATCTTGACGGCGAACTTCTTGGTCATCAGCGAGAGTCACCGTCTCTAGACTTTTTTCTAGCCTTAGGCTCTTCCATGCGAAGGGCTTCATGAGTTTTCGCAGTGGGATTCTTCCTTTTCTTCTTAGAAGAACTCTTGGGCATAGTTTCAATATCAGCTCCCCCGGGGCTCCAATTCCCTGTAAGGAAAGCGTACGCGGCCTCGGCTTGGGTGACGCTCTTCCTGTCTACCCCCGGGGAAGGTGGAATACGCGGAGTTTGATTGAATGGCTCGAACTGGAAGTCTTTCGGGAAAGCGCGCATGTCGAGCTCTTTGCGGGTGGGGTATTCACCACGGAAACGACAGAGCGCGAGGAAGTCGGACTTTGCGAGTTTGAGTCTCAGAGCGAATCTGTCCAAGGCTTCTTTTCTCATAGCTTCCTTGGTGGGCCTTCGTGCGGCTGTTTTTGATCGTTAGTGGCATGTATCATACAAGAGAGGTAGAGAGAGTGTGAGTGTGAAAGGTTTTTATAGCTAGAACACGGGGACTTACTGCCTTCTCCAAGTTTGGGTGGGAGGAAGACTTCGCCGTTGATAAGGATAGGGAGAGAAATTTGTTCCCTTCGTTTGATACGAATGGGGACATCTGAATCCTCATCTTCGAGAACGTTCTTCTCAACGCTCTTTCTAACGGTAGAGGTTTTGAGGGACCTAGTGTTTTCTGGATCGGCATTCGCCCTCTTCACCTTTGTCTTGGGTCTACTGTGATTGACGGAAGAACTTGATGACTTTTCTTTTGCCTGATGGATTGGAGATGAATAAGGCTTCTAAAAAAAAGGGGGTTTTGGATTAGGAGTACTGACCTTTTTATCGGAACGGATAGAAGAGATAGTTTTGTCCTTGGCCGATGGGAGGGGATCAAGAATAGTCCTTGGTCGCACTATCTTTTTGACTCCATCGTATTGGATAGAATCAGGAGAAGCACGGACTGACAGAACCTGCGCCCGGGAGGCCAAAGAGGAGCGCGACTTCTTGAGGTCAACCTCGGGAGAATGGATCCTCCTATCGTCTTCAAGGCTCGAGGGAGTAGACCTCCTTTTGTGAAACTTAAGGGGAATTGCTAAAGACTTTGCTGGCCTGCGTTCCTCTTCCGAGCTTTCCAGCACTTCAGCCTTCCTCTTTTTCGGTTTGCTGGCCTGAACAGAGGACTTTGCTTTCTCCCTTTTCGCCTTTTTTGGTGGGGGGGCTTCGGGACTAGAAATCACGATGGGCCCTCGCCTCTTAGTTGTTCTACCAGCAGCCGATCCAGTGGGACGGCTTTTTGGCGGATGAACCGGAGGATGGGAAGAACCATTTGACTCAATACTTCCCTCTCTCAGAGTTTCGATTGGCGCGGGCTTCCTGACTCGTATCTCTACCCGCTTCATAAAGGGCATGTCTACTTTTGGGAAATTCTAGGAGCCGGGGGGGGGGGGGGGGGGGGGGGGGGTTTTGGGGGGGAAAGAGAGTGGTGGTGGTGGGATGAAGATAGAGGAGAGAGCAAGAGAGAGAATGGAAAAGTATGTGCCTGCTTGGGAGATTTGAGATCATAGCATGCTGCCCTGTTTGTGGTGATCTACCACAAGGGACTTAGGGCTTTTATCTCACTTCTAACTGTGGAGTGGGTGTCGCCCAATTCTGGGTTGGTACCCTGAGAACGGGATGGCATATAATAATATGATAGTTACTTGTTGCAGAGGGATTGTTACCCTTACTCTAGGCCATCATAATATGAGATAGCTCGTCCTAAGAACACAGGGGGCGACTGTATTTATTGCTTGCTCTCTTCCAGGCACAGAGGAGTTGAAAAATAAACATCCAACATGAAAGGAATCTGGGAATGCGAGTGATGGTGTATGATTAAGAGTGCCTTCTTTGGTAACGGTTTGTATTATTTTGGAGGGTGGGTTTCTGAGATAACTCGCGGAATTTCTGGTTCTAGCCTGTGAAGCCCCAAGAGGTGTGGTTATGGGATCCCCGGGGTTCAAGGTAACAGGATATTCTAGGAACAGGCCCGATCTAACGCCCATCTTGGTTGGGTGCTCCTCTGTTGTCGTTACTCGGGTAAAATAGCCTCGAGGTGGTGAATGCATGTAGAGATACCAATAAGGGATTCATTTACTAGGTAGCCTTTTCCACCAGCTGGCCTAGCTTATCTGGGAAGTGAGCTTCGGTGGCTCGGGCTTAAGCCTATTCGGAACTTGTGGCTGATTACCCGCTCTAAATGTTGAATGAATTGCTCAAAGTTGGATTTTGTAATTGGAGTGCCAGAGGGTGTATATGTGCATTTGGAGGTGGGGAGAGAGAGAATAGAGGGGAGGGAAAAAGAGAAGGAGAAAAATAATTGAAAAAGTTATTTGGGCTTACCTCGTCTGGCACGAAGTATGAGAGAGTTTTTAAGGAGGGAGGAAGACAATTTTCCGAGTACTGATGAAATACCTGCTCTGGTGAAATGGGGGACACGGGACGTACCATCGAGGCATACACCAAAAATCGACCCGAGGCAGAAACCCTAAGATAGCTGTGCTAATACCAACAGAAAATGTAGAGTCATCAATTTTTTGATAAAGTAGGCAGGGCCATCATGTTCCCACTTCCGTGAAAGTGCGGACGGTAACTCGGGATCGTGCTGTTTGTCTCATAGTAGGTATAATACCAGAAATCTTGTTTGTCATTCTAGAAGGTTGGCTTGAGCACTGACCAAGACGAGCGTTAGAGAATGTTCTACTAGATTCTCTAAAAACTCTAAAACTTGGGGTACTGGACGGAACAAAAACACATCTTTCTCTTTGTATATCTCACAAATTCTTATATTATTGAATGCCATACTCTATCTAATCTTCCTTTTTGGGCATCTATTACCCGCCAACAGCAGACCCCATCTACCATAGGATGTGGCCCTGAGTGGGGAAGCCACCTCGTAATACAATGCCCCTTTAGTAGTATGATAGTGTATTCGAATCCAGAGGGATACGGGAAATATCGTGGTGGGTATTACACCCTGGGACCTTGAGAATAGGATTGTTGGTCCTTTGACTCACTCCTACATTAACATAACTTGCATTCTAGTCCTGGGTGCGGTATCGTGTATTACCGGGGTGGACAAAAGCGGTGCAACACCATAGTGCATCCCCGCCCCTCCGCATAGATTGCCAAATATTCGGAATGCCACCTAACTTATCCCGTGTCTGGTGAGATCAATATTTGGGCATCTTTATAAGCTTTTCCATTTAATATGAGAGCAGACTGAGCTCGCAGTGGCAACTCTAAGCAGTTTGGGCACAATAAATGCAAAATCAGCGGTGGGCTATGATAATAGAGGAGTGGACAATATGGCCCCACGAAATTGGCTGTGTTCCGTTGAAATAGTTTATATCATATGAGAAGTCCAAATTATTACCAATGGTTCGCATAGCCGAGCCCCTAACACCGAGGGTGTAAATTGTACTCTCGGTCAAGTTCTGGGGTACACTAGTGTTGAGCAGGATGTCTGCTTGAGTACAGTGACCCAAAGTCAACTCCTAGATAGTGCAAGTCGATGTCTTCTAACCTCCAAAACTGTATCCGAGCCTCCAAGTATATATTTGAGAGCAATGGGTGTCATTGGGTGGAGAATAGTGGCGCCCCGTCGGAACACATATCTATAAAAAAGACGAATGACGAAATGTCGCCCGGCTAACTGTACTATGTTCCGCCTTGAAGGCCACAAGTACTGGAAAGACAGTGGTAGTGGTAATCAAACTTCTGAGGGTATGTCATACAAACCGCAGAGATGATTCGCTGGTGAAACTTGAAGGTGTTGTGAAGCTCACATTGATTTTGGAAACATAGATTGGAAAGATGAGAAAAACACAGAGACTATCGCAGATGTGTTAAGGGTACTGGATGACCGGGGGGGTTGGCCCCGGGCGGGCGCAGGGTGGGTTACTTGGGCAGCACTACTAGTCAAGAGGCCTTTTGAATCCTCTGTGACTTGTAAGCAGTCGATCCTCAACGTTTTAGCTACATTTTGAAGGACTAATGTGCTATTCTCTAGATGTGGTGTATCACGAAACAGCTTGGGAATGCGAATCCGCCCTTTATGAGGATTATGAGAAGCAGGGAGGAGGCCCCCGGCAAAAATCGCTGTTTGATTCCGCAGCGCTTTTTCTCTTACCTATTACGAGTACCGCAGAATTAGGGCGAGTGTCTTTATCCACAGAATACAAGACTGAGACGGTCACTATGGAGCCTGTTAGGATGGGCAAGACCACCTCGGTGGTGTACCGGTCGTTCGCGGGGCTTCACAACCGAACAAACCCCTCCGTCGGTGTGCAAGCACTTAACTTTTACGGAAACGGCCAACCAAGTCACGCCGATCAAAAGCAGTATAGTGCAAATGGCCTCAAACCGGGTCCTCAAAATAGGCAGAACGCGATCTCTATCTAGTTGACAACAACAACGAATTTTAAAGAAAAAAAAGCACTGAGATAAAGCCATTTCTAAAAGGAACA
>Ga0307507_10005334_pt1 | contig 21237 bp, 5 predicted proteins | sample 7_EM_MG_FD_207223 | JGI IMG/M metagenome (GOLD analysis project Ga0307507, IMG submission 207223) | Populus trichocarpa ectomycorrhiza microbial communities from riparian zone in the Pacific Northwest, United States - 7_EM | ecosystem: Host-associated > Plants > Roots > Unclassified | place... | reverse complement strand
GGGAACTTGTAGACAGGGGGCTATAAGGACACGATTGTGGAACAAGATAGATTGGTAAGAGAGACGAATCCTTGAGGAGGTAAGGCCTTAAGGATCGTGGAGACTATATACTACGGGCACGTGCCTCTAGCACGTAACCGACGGCCATCCAAGGGGTATCCGGGGGTTGTCCTAAGGGCAACCCAAGGTGACCTGCAATAATATCCCTTACATTGCCCCCCCCTTTCTTGCGGTTGGCCCCCGATCGCCATTACCTTGCAGTAAAGGGAGATTATAAGGGCTCGTCCTAGAAGGGGTTCGGAGAGATATCGGCATGCCGCTGTATATCATCTATCTATCTAACCCCTGCTTTGAACTCCTAAAAACCTTAATGAGGAAAAACATAACTGGAGAAAAGATATAAGGATTTCTAGGAGACCCATCGGAAGCCTGCTAGAAGTATGCCGGTAACTACCTAGGCTAACCCAAGGATTTTTATGCAACTCTACTTCTAAGCCTTTATGCCGGTCTGCAATTAATTGCAAGTATTATAGGCAATTTGGTGTTCCTAATATAGTTCTATAGAACCTTTTGGTATGGGATTTAACGTATAGGGCCTTAGCTTACCGTTGTTTTTGACTATTAAGATATGATCTATGATCCTTTCTCCTAATCCCCTATATCACTGACGCATTGCTCCCGCATTTGCCCTTGGGCTGCTATATGCAGTTAGGTAATTAATTAGTTAATTAAAGAGACTTGTCTCTTAAGATTTAGTGTATATGGTTTTAAATCTGGTGGTCCTATGCTATATAATTAGCGTAGCTTTACTGCCTAGCAAATAGGAGACACTTCGCAATAGCGCCTATAGCTATTATGCGACTATTGAGGACGTTTGTAACGTTATTCTTTTAATATTATAGTATTGTTTAGGTATAATTTAACCTATATGCATCTTTAATTGACGTCTTAATTGCCTTCCCTGGCCGCGTGATCAGTTTTTATAAGGAAGTGATAGTTAAATAACTTATATGCGTGTTTCCTTCCTTCTGAATAATGCTATTGTAACGGAGTTATATCGGCAAGGTTGCGGCTATTTACCAGAAGGGTATTGGACGGTAAAGTATAAGGACACCTTGCTTATTGAGCTGTTCCTTTTCCTTAACACCTTACTTCCCATTATCAACCTTCGTCCAATTTTGGACGTATCTTTGATATATTATTAAGATTTTCTTCTTTTCTATCATTATTTTAGTATGCCTCTTCGTTCTCCTACTGACTGCTCTTCTAAGCCAATTTCTTAGCGTATTCTGGCCCTGCCGCTATATATAGAACCTCAACCTCCGCTGACCCGTAACTGGTGCTGGTCCTACCTGAATGATTTTACCTGCACGTCCTTGAAAGACCAGAAGTCTAATAAGAGGATTCTGGAGGCTTGTAATAAGACGCACTATGTTAGATCCAATACCTTTAGTCCTTATAATTGATGCATGCGTACTAAGAGCGGTAGTTACGTTAAGGTAAGTTTTTCTATTCTTAATAGATTTCCATTGTTAACTTTAAGCTTTAATAGCCTGGGCCTAAGTGGCGACGTTTCTTTAATATCCTTGACTACTATATCGCCCGGGCTCTTTCTTATTCCAGCGTAAACGCTGAATAACTTGGTTGAATTTAAGACTATGCCACGGCCATCTATACTGCCTATAATTCCCAGCAAGCTAGCTAGCAACGCCTTATGTAAAAGCAAGGTTGGTACACTAAGAATAGGGTAAGGGATAGGGGTGATAAGAAGAAGGTTGCTGTCTACCACAAGAAGGAGTTCGCGTATACGCGTTAAGTTTTAAAAGAGTATAATATAATGCGGTATTAGGTAGGTTACCCTTTAGGTACCTAATAGATAGGTAACTAATAGTTGCCGTAGCAAGGTCTTGGTGGTTCTAGACTGTGCTAGCCAGCTAACATCTCTGTTTATTCTGGGCTTAAGCGTGTCTTTATTAACTATAAGCTAACGCCGCAAGAGCTTTATTGGTATTAGTTTGGACCTAATATTGGTATTAAGTGTTTAAGGATCTCTGCCCTAGCTATACCTTATCGTCCTACCCCTGTTTTTATGCCTACTTGTACCCCTACTAAGGGGTCTGGATCCTATTCTTATTAGCCATTACTTAGTGGCCTAATGGATACTAATCCTGCTCCTAAGGATAAGGCATAGTGGCTTTTTAGATTAGGCATTTGGGATTTATTCTTATATATAGTAGCAATTAAGAACCTTAATTAGGTACTTAGGAAGGCCTTAAAGGGCTTTTAGGAAGGGCTTAGGAGCCCTAGAAATAATGTTCCTAATATAGATTAATGAATAGGAATGTAATTCTAGCAAAATGCCCTATTAACTCTATACTATGTACGTAAAAAGGCTGAGGACCTATCCTGCCTTGGGCTGTAGCCCTAATCCTTATAGTTTCTGGAGCCTGTCCGTTCCATATCCGATTTGACCTATTTACTCTTTGGGGCCTTTTGCGGTCTACTATAAGCTTTCTTTATAGGTCGCGATAACACCGTAGTATTAGAGCGCTTTTTACGATTTATAGATTGTGGACCTTGGTCCTAATATTCTTTTAAAATATTTTTGTAATATTTAAGGTGATCCTCTAGTTCCTATATAGAGTCTTTAGTGGGCTAGCCTAGCCATTTGACTTTATATTAAAGCTTGTTCTTAACAGACTTATGGCGTAGTATAGCTTTAACCTTATACCGCTCGCCTACTACCTTAGGGTGTTTAATTGGGCCTAGACGGAAGTTCTTTTCTAGTAGTAGTCTATGCTATAGCTCTAGTAGGTTTACGTGAAACACTAGATGTATATAGGCTATAGATAGGAGTAGCTGGAGATAGTAGGCTAGCTTACTAATTCGTTCCTTAACTTAGAAGGGACCTAGGTATCTTGCATCGAGCTTCTTTAATGGTTGACGGGTCTTGATATTTGTTAAACGTAATAGAACCTTATCGCCTACTCTAAAATGCTTGTTCTGGTGTTTACGGTTGTACTAGAGTCTCTGCTACTCTTAGGCATCTTATAGGCTCTGCTTTGCATGCTTCTATTACTTCTTCTATTTTTAGAGGTATCCTTGTACTCTCTAGTAGATGTCCTTTGACTTCCCGGTAGGATCCCATAATTGATTATGCGGCCTTAGCCAGTAATTGCTAGGTACACCATTAAACCCAAATAGTTGGACGCTATAGGCAATCTGGATTGGTGTATACTTATATAATGTATGTTGCTTTAAATTGTAAGCGTACTCCGCGTATAGAAGTAGCTCGCACTAGTTGTCTTGCTAGTAGTTTAAATATATTTATAGGTAAGACTCTAGTTCCTAGTTCTAACGTTCTATTTGCCCGTCCATTTATAGATGGAAAGCTGTACTATAATAGTGGTCTATCTTTAAATAAAAGCATAGATCCGACCAGTACTGGCTTGTAAAGACACTGCCCCTATTGGTAATAATGGAGTGCGGCTAGTCTACTTTAAGAAAGCATTTCTCCTTAATTAGGCTGGTAAGCGCTTATGTGTTAATTATCTTGTTAACAGGAAGGTATTGGACGTACTTTAAAAACCTATTAATAAGTATAAGGACCGAATTGTATGTTTGTCCTTAGCCATCTTTAGATAGTGGGAGATCCGTAATAAAGTCTATGGCGTAATGTCGCTATAGCTTACTAGCGGGGGGAACTGATTTAAGTAGACCCTATAGCTTATGCCTATGGATCTTGTATACTTAACACTTCTTATAATGGCTAATGTACTCCTTTGCTTTCTGCTTAAGCTTTAGCTAATAGTATTTGCGCTAAAGTAATTCTACTATCTTAGCTTAACCATAGTGGCCGCCTAGAGGATCGTTGTGATTCCTTATAAGGATCTTCTGTTGTAGATTTGCTTTATGTGGCACCCAAACCTTACCATTTCTACACAGTAGGCCCATTAGGTCCAGTTCCCAATTTTAGCGCTTTACAGCTTCCTTTCCGTTATATTTCCAGTCTACTTCCGCATTAAAGATAGTATAGGAAGCGTCCCTCTGTTGCACCTTATAGATGAGATCTATTAACCTTTTGGATAGTTCCTGGGTGAAAGCTGTTTCGTCTCATACTGCTCTAAGTATAAGACTTAATGGTACCATAGATCTTGTAACTCTTCAATACGCGTATATTAGGAAGGCCGCTACAAGGTTAAAGTCCTTTAGTTATTATAGGGCTCTAAGTTCCGATTGCTCTATGGCTTCGCTTTTGGCTTAAGGGGATAGCTTAGTAATTAGAGGTGGCGTATCGCCAGGTTCTAAAGTTGTGTTGGGGATGTCCTGTCCAGGTATATTCGGACCCTTATTGGCCACAAACCGGGTACCAGCTGGAATGTTAGTGGAAGCTGATGGGGTTTGTACCGCCTAAGACTTAGTGCATGGAGCTATGGGTGCTCAAGCATCCCACACCCGGAGCTTGTTCTGTAATGTAGGGAGTAAGATGTCTATTATCTATTTTCCTTCTCTCGTTTTGAAGCCTTTGGCATAGTCTAGCCGTTATAATAGTCTATTAGCAGGGTTGTTCTCCCCTAGCTTATATTTAATCTTAAAATTAAATTGTGTAAGCTCCTCTGCCTATCTGGCTTATTAAGGTATAAGCTCCTTTATAGTTATAAAGTAGTGTAGATTATAATAATCTGAGAGTACACGAGTGGTATAGCTTGCGTGCTTAAGGTAATATCGCCACTATTTAAAGCAGTTGACTATAGCCAGCAGTTCCTTATCGTGGGTATAATACCTAACTTTAGGCCCCTAGAATTTTCTGCTATAGAATGCTACTAGTCTCTAGTAGAGCTGGGTAGCGTCCGGATCCCTATTAGGTTGCAGTAGGATACTAATAAGGGCGAAATTTGATGCATTAGTGATTATTATTAATGGCTAATCTAGGTTAAAATGCCGCAGTAATAGAGCTTCTATAAACTTTACTTATAGTTCCTGGAAGGCATCCTAAACCTTTCTGGGCTATAACCATAGTTTATACTATTTAGTTAGTCCCTTCTTGGTTTTCTTCCTTCCCGCCTTTAAGCTTTTTGCTCCTTAGGCCGGGTCTTAGAAAGCTTCCGCAATATAGTTAGATAGGTATCAGGCGACGTCTAAGTAGTTATAAATAAAGCGCCTATAAAAATTGGCAAAGCCTAGGAATACTTAAATATCCTAGTGGCTCTCTAGCTCTGGCCACTTTTGGATTGTTTATACCCGTACTAGGTCCATAACTACGCCTATAGGCGTTATAATGTAACCCAGGAACTCGACCTGCTTAGTATTAAAGGTACACTTTAATACCTTAGCGTAGAGGCCCTAATTATCTAAACGTTTTAGTACTTGGTAGACGTGTTGCTTATACTAATCCTCGTCTTCTAAGTAGATTAGGATGTTATCTAAATAGATAACGTATATATGGTCAACTAGTCCCCCTAAGGCTCTATAAATATACAATTAGAATATTATAGGCGCATTAGCTAGCCCAAAAGGCATCACCATATACTTAAAGTGGCCATATTAGGTCTTAAAAGCGGTCTTCCACTTATCCCCTTCTTTGATATGGAGCCTATAATAGGCGTCTTATAGATCTAGCTTTATAAAGATCTTCGCCCTAGATAGTTAATCCAGCATTTTACTAACCAGTGGTAGTAGGTAACGGTTCTTAATTATAACTTTATTAAGACTGCGATAGTCTATATATAGCCTTATAGTTCTATCCAGTTTTGGGATAAAGAGGATTGGTACGCCTGCTGGCGACTTACTAGGCTAAATCCATCCCTTTTTCTGTATACTATCGAGGTATTCCCGTAGGATCTTAAGCTCTTTGCGAGAGAGGTTATAAATAGGAAGGTTTAGGGGTTGTTTACCCTCTTCTAGATTAATTGCATAATTATATTCTAAGTTCTACGCTATAATTTTGGCTCGCCTACCTAAGAATACCCTTAGTAAGTCCCTTAGGCCTAATGGAATATTTAATAGATTAGGGTCGCGTTTATCCTCTACATTGTTGTTAGGTAGGTCCTAGAGCTCCCTTAGAACGCTCACAGGTAGCGTCGCGCGCTATAGTAGTTGTTTATATATGGTTGCTACCGTATATTAAACCGTTTTATGCGGTAGCTAGTAGAGGGTAGGGAACTCTTTAACGCAGCGTTTGAGGTGCCGTAGTATATTCTTTGTATATTGCTTAAGCCAGAGTAACCCGTGGCGGTAGAAGTATCTCATAAGATCTTCAAGATTGCCGCCTCCCTGTAGTGTCTCCACGACCTATCCGGCAGCTCCCCGTAGGGTCTCTGTTATAGAGGGGTTATTACCTATGCTAGGCTCTATACCTATCTTGCTATAGAACAGGGGTTCGATCTAATACTCCTTTAGGTATAGAGCGTATACTATTTTACCTAGAGCCATATCTTCTAGGATGTCTTTTAAGCTTGCTAGTAATATACGCCCTTCTAATTCTTTATTGTTCCACTATTTAAAGGCTCCTATCTTAAAGCGTATCTTAGGGTCTACTTCTGCAAGCTAAGGGTATTTAAGAATAAGGTTATAGCCTTTAAAGTTAGCTGCCCAGAAGGGTTGCGGGCCGACTACCTTAGTACAGTTGTACATGTTAGCCACTAATACTGTAAGCTTATAGGCACTGTGTAGTTTAATCTAATGCTTATCTAAAAACCCTATAATAGGTTTCCGCCACTTTAGTAATGGGATAAGCTTATGCTCTTTTACTAAATTGTATTATATAAGATTGATTTTGGCGCCGTTGTTATATAGTGCTTAGAACTAATGTACCTCGCCTATAGGGAGTACTATTTCCAGCTTAACAGCAATATAGAGAGTCTTTCCTTCCGTATCTTGCCCTAGTTGCAGCCAGGAGAGGTCCGCGACTAGGGCTTTTCTTTTTTTAGATTATTAGTGCGGTTATTACCCTACTTATTTTTCTAATTGGGTTTGCCTCTGGAGAAGTTTTCTCTTAACCTTTTAAAGTGTTCCTATAAGGGTGCCAGACGGGTGTTAGGTTAGCCCTAAAAGTCTTTTTTATTGCTTAAGGTCCCTGACTTTAACCCTTCCGAATTTCTTTTTAAGAACGGCTTCTTTAAAGTTTGGGTCTACCCTATGTTGCTACTAGAGTGCCCGTGCTTCTAGTAACCCCCTGGCTTTTTGCTGAAAGAGGTCTGGTTTCTTACCACATCCTTAGCGTTTAGAACTGCTCGTTCGAAATCCGTATATGCGGTAATCCGCGGTAGGGCTCCTACGCGCTTTATTTTGTCACGAATTGCTGGCTTAATTCTAGCCTAGATAAATTCAATCTTCTTCTTCTTGTGGACGCTACCGTCCTTGTTTTTGAAGGGCTTTGGATCTATTAGTTAAGCATAAGTTTCTATAAAGTTTATAAACTGGCGGAAATTATGGCGGTTAAGCTATATCCCATTCCAGAATAGTTCTGCATAATTGTATTGTATAACGTGCAGATCTTAAGTTTACTTCTTTAGAAAGGTTTGCAGCTGTGGCTATAAGGTAATTTGCTCTTTATTAAGCTGATTAAGTGCAATCTGGTTTAGTGATTGGTCTTTAATTTTACTAATAATTTAGCGTGTACGCTCTTTGGTATTATCTCGTATTATTAGTATCTTAAAGAAGTTGTCTACCTTATAAACCCAATTATCTAGCTATTGGGCGTTAGGTCTATAACAGAGTTCTAGGCTATTAGAGGCCTTAGCCAATTAGTCTATATCCTTTTTCTATTTATGGTGTAGATAACTCTCTAAGTCTTCTATACTTCCTTAGGTAGATACTAGGTAGCCCCTAGAAAGCCCTTAGCCTTAGCTAGGTTATAAAAGAATTTATTTAGCCTAGATTAATCCCTACTAGATCTAGATTTGCCCTTAAAGGGTTCTAATATGTTTACTAGTAGCCTCCTCCCGCATGGCTTCTAAGAGCCTTGCGACAGCTTCCCAATATCCATTTTAAAGGATATTAGTATGGGGCTCTTGACTTTTTAAACTCGGGCCTAGGGAAGCTCCGGCTATAGAAGTAGTATTAGTACTAGTAACTGGTATAGGCTTCCTAACGAGGCTTAGGTTTTAAGTTAGTGTTTAGGTTAGGTTACTAAAAGGGATAGGCCCGCTTAGCTTATAAGCAGTTTGTATGCCGCTACTATGCTAATTATAGGCCGATAGTCTTCTGGGAGGGTTCCGGTTAGATCCCTAATTAGACGCGTTAGTGTATTTCTCTGGCATTTCTGGCTTAGGGGAAGATCTTAAAGTTGCTTCTAGCGCTTGATCTTCTGATTGGCCTAGGTGGGGCTAGAGGGGTTCTAGTTGCTTTCTAGCAGCGTTGCGACCGTTATAGAGGGTGTCTGCGTTTTCCTCCGCGTTATTGGTGACTATAGGTATATAAGAGTCCTTAAGCTCCTAGCGCATCTAGGTGTTAGGGCTTATTCGGCCGTCTTGCCTAGAGGTTTGTATTATCGCAATCTCTTACTGTCGGAGGGACCTTCCTGCCTTAGCGCAACGGCTTTCCATAAGGTATTTATGGAGTTTCCGTTTAGGTTATCGCGAGATTTTTAAGGGAGGATGGTAGGTATAAATAAAAATGTAAACAATCTGGTTTTTAAAGCCAGCTACCCTTCTAAAAAGAGTAGAAAGGATTTGAATGTGAGGGGAACTTATAGATAGGGGGCTATAAGGACACAATTGTGGAATAAGATAGATTGGTAAGAGAGACGAATCCTTGAGGAGGTAAGGCCTTGAGGATTGTGGAGACTATATACTACGGGCACGTGCCTCTGGCACGTGACTGATGGCCATCCGAGGGGTGTCCGGGGGTTGTCCTAAGGGCAACCCGAGGTGACCTGCAATAATATCCCTTACAGGCATATTACCCAGAAACGGATGGTTAAACGGAATGTGCAAATGCTATAATGGAATAGTATATTCAGATATACATGTTATATTTATAGGATAACTGGATAGACTGGCTTGCATTTGCCGAGTTTACTATAAATAACTCTATCTTAGAAACTATAAAGGTCTCCCTATTTTTGGCTAATTATGGCTAGCACCCGTAAATGGGTTTTAAACCCTTTAGTAATGTTCCTCGCCTAGCTTATTAGGCCTTATAAGTTGCAGAAGTAAACAAATTTGTAAAGAAGATAGAAGAACTATAAAAGTTCCTTACTAATAAAATAATATGGGCCTAGTCTGTCTATAAAGCTATAGCAAATAAGAACTGAACCCTAGCACTAGCTTACCAAATTAGTAACTTTGTCTGGCTAGACGCAAGAAATCTAAACACGAAATAACCTACTAAGAAACTTAATTGAAAGAACGCCGGCCCTTATAAGGTTGAAAAAGTTGTCTCTCCTTATGCCTACCAACTGAAGCTCCCTAATACGGTTAAAATCCACCCTGTATTCTATACGTTAGTCCTCTACCCTACCGCCCCTACATTAGACGCCCTACCTGGATAGATTTAAGACCCTCCCCTACTAGTTAAAGTAGATGGTAAGGATAAGTACCTTATTAAAAGAGTTAATGATATTAAGTACGATAAACGGAAACGCAAATATATGTACCTTATAAAATGGAGAGGCTTTACTAAGCCCTTATGGGAACCCGTTAACTCTATAGGACTTATATAAGCCGCAGAAGACTTTTACGAACTCTACCTAGAACTACTATAGCCCTATCTCGCAGAAGCTCGAGTTTAAAGGGGGGGTACTGTTATGGGATACCTCCGTAACACCTTATACACGTCCACCTGTTCCTACTTGTTTCCACCTATTTCCACCAATGCAGTAAGAAGAGACCGACCGCGAGATAACAATCTGACGGCAATCTGCCGCATTCTGCTATATTCTGCCAAGTCTACTGAATCCTACCAAGTTCTGCTAGGACCGCTACTCGAATCCTATTCTGCTCTATGTATATGTTAACCAAGTAACCAAACTAACGATATATACCCTTTCTTCCCGTTTCCTTACCTTCTCTCCTTACGCAACGTCTTGACTTTATTATACAGTTTATATATATAGCTTAATAATATCTACTTCGCTATATATTATCACCACTTATACTTACTCTGTAACACCTATAATATAACCTCCTATAGTCTTTCTAGTATTTTAATAGGTTATGGCCCTCTATACGGCTTATACCTTATTAATTTATTTCTTTAATAATCTAGATATTCTTTTATAACTTATCTTACTAGTCCCCAAATTCCTTAAATAATATACTCCTTCTAAAGTCTTAATACTAAGCCTATAGCTTTATTATATCCCCAAGTTATTCCCTTATAGAATTCCTTAATAAATTCTTCTATAATTACCCTTGGCACATATATAGCTTCTTAGTGCTCGTATTGCTTTAAGTCTAGATTTTCGCCTTATACTTCTCTAATCCTTTATAACCATTTACTCTCTAGCGTCTTATAGTTCTTTTCTTTAGTTATAGCCGCTAGTTTTAGGTAATTATATCTAATTAATCTATCTTTGTCTTTGCATAATATTGCTCCTAATAGCTTTTCTTTATTTTACAACTCTACTTTTTTACTAAGTGCGTTTACTCTTATATTCTTAATACCCTTAGTATATTAAACTTTAAAGTAATATTCTGTAAGTATCTCTGCCCATTTAACCTATGTTTAGTTGAGTTCCTTTATTATTAAGAATCCTATTAGGTTCTTATAGTCCGTTTTAACCATAAATGGTTTTTCTATACCTTATAAGAATGCTCTCTATTTCTTAAATATCGCAACTGTCACGGGACTCACTCGTTCTCACGTCTCTGCGTGTCTTTGACGTTCTTGACCCGTGCTCACGTTCGTCCCGAGACACCTACGCACGTTTCCCTACAGCCCCTATTTATACCCGTACCTGGTATACGAAGACTCTTCTTCTTTATCTAATGTCTTTGTATCAACCACGCATAGTTACGTGTATGTAGCCTTCTCAATTACTACCTCGTTTAGTGCATTGTATCCCGGCTTGTGCCTACTCTGTTATAGCAACTATACCTAGCAACTCTTTATTATAAATATCATAGTTTAGTTCTGGTGGTTTTTTTTTAAAACTATAGTACGCTACTAGGTGCTATCTGTTCTAGTGCTTCTATAGTAAATATACTCCTAGTATAAAGTCTAATATGTCTATTTTAACCACTATATCTAGCTATAATTAATAGATCTTAAAAACTAGATCCTAGGTAAATAACTCTTTAAGTTCCTTAAATAGCATCTTTTATTTACTACCCCATATCTATAGTTCCTCCTTTTTTATAAGTCTTATAAATAGCTTAATATTCTTTAACCACTGTGTAATAAACCTCCTATAGTAGTTGCAAAACCCTAGGAATAATATTAACTATATAACGTTCTCTAGTTCTTACTAACTTACTATAGCTTTAACGTTCTTTAGGTCCATTTAGATTTTTCCTAGTTTAATAATAAATTTAATAAAATTAGTCTTCCTAGTAAAGAACTCGCATTTTTTAATTACTACTAGCATCTTTTCTTCTTATAGTCTCTTTAAGACCCACTTAATATACTCTCCATACTCTTCCTTACTTATTAAGTAGATAATAATATTATTAAGGTATACTATAATAAACTTATTAAGGTGTTCTCCTAATATACTATTAATTCATTTCTGGAACATTACTAGTGCGTTTATAAGTCTAAATTATATAACTAATGGCTTATATAGTCCTTCCTTTAACCTAAAGGCGGCCTTCTATTTATCGCCTTCCTTAATCCTAATCTAATAGTACGCCTACCTTAGATCTATCTTTATAAAGATCTACGCGTTATTAATCCTATCTTAGATTTTACTAATTAAGGACAAAGGATATCTATCCTTTCTTATAATGCTGTTTAACTATCTATAGTTAATACATAGCCTAAGTTTTCTATTTTTCTTTAGTATAAATAATACTAGATACCTCGCTAATAACTATAACGGTCTAATATACCCCTTTTATAGGGTTTCTTAGATAAACTCCTTAAGTGCTCTTAACTCCTCCTTAGTATATAAATTAAAAAGAACTTTAGACTTATTCCTAGTTCTAATTCTATCTTATAGTCCTATACTATATACTTTAACAGCTTCTTACTTTTTATGCTCTATAGCTTTTTACCGTATTTATAGTATCTCTTAAGTATATAACTTAAGCCTTACTTAGTCTCTTTATATATTGCTCCGACTTAGTACTATACCATCTTAGTTTGTTATCGCACCTTATATTATTAAGTATCCCTAATATTAACCTAACCTATAACCCAATTAATTCTTAGATTGTATTCCTATAACTAAGGCATTCTTAGTATTGCCTTGTCCTTTCCTAAAGGTAGGATATTAAAAGATATCTTAACTCGTCTTCCTTTAATAGTTATCTAAATAGGTCCTGTTTTAAGATAAATAATACCTCCTTTATAGGCTATTAGATCTCCTAAAATTATTATTAATGGGCATAGGTATTCTTTCTATCTATATAGTAACCCTATTTTTTAACTGCTGCTAATATTATATAGTTTCTTATTACTCTACTATCCATTAGCGCTTTAAACTTCTAATCTTACTAACTAACTTATAAATTTAGGTATTGTCCTATAATTTCTTTAAGGGTCTAAGGCTCTACTACTAGCTCCCTCTAGTCCTATAGGCCTCCGCTTTTCCTAACTATTAGCTACTAGATCTTAACTATACTTAGTTCTCCTTAGGCCAATACTTAGTTTACTTCTTTTCCTTAATATACCATAGATATATATTCTCGGTATATTTCCACTATTATTATCCCTCTAGGTATTCTTCCGTAAGAAATCTTTTAGGTTAAAGTATTAAGTCTCCTAACTCTTAAACTTCTACTAGATGCCAACTATATATATACTTAACATTCCTAAACCGCTTCTCTTCTATTATCTAATATATTCTTATTAGATACTTACAATATTTATCCTTAGGTATTCTATATATATAATATATATTATCCACATATACGATCTATACTAATATATAATATACCAGGTACGTTAGGTTAACTTATGGCTTATCTTTACCCTTAAGTTTAAACCTATCCCGTATTAATCTAAATACTACTATCTTATTTACTGGTACTGATATCTATATTATCTTTTTCTAGTCTACAGCCTATTCTTCTAGATTTTTTAATATTATAATTAATGCTCCTTTAATATAACTTATCTATTTCTCTAATATAGCCTTCTTATCTAGCCATATGCAAAAATCTTCCCACTTATTATTTCTACGTTATTTATACTACTCATAGTATAGCTCCATAAGTATATACAATCTATTTATAAGGAAGTATCTCTTTATTGCTGCTTTGTTGCAACCTTTTATATATTATTCTATAAACTTAGTTAGAATCTCTAGATCTTCTTCTTATTCTAGGTCCTTAAGCCACTTAGCTCTTAATATACCTACCTTTAGCCTATTAATAACCTTTTATACAGGTACTCTATCCCTTATATATTCTAGCATCGCTAATCTCTAATCTAACTTTTGTTCTTGCTATACGAGAATTTATTATCTAAATTCCTTTATAGTTTCTGCCCTATTGCGTCTTATAAATAGGTTTTTAATATTATTAACCTTTTAACTTTTAGGCTAAATACTATATTCTCCTAGAACTGTTATAGACCTTATTTATTCTTCAAAATCTTGGTTTCCTAGAAACTATCGTCCTATACTTATTTATTTATCTTTAAACTAAGCTACTACCCTTTCCTATTAGTTTTCGTCCATTATAGATTCTTAGGTATGTCTTATCTCTTCTTAAAAATCTTAAGCGTCTCTTATCTCTTCCTAAGAATCTTAAGCCTATAGCCTTTTGTCTTTATTAAGTGGTAAGCTAGCACTAGCAGTTATCTGCTTGCTTAATTATCCTTAAATATTGCTCTTTTCGTCTTATAAAGCGATAGATGCTATATCTAATAGTGTTATAATACCCGTTACTAAACCGCGTTCTATAATAGTCTTAGTCTCTACTTCTATTGCGTTCTTAAGGCTTATATACCCCTAGTTAGATGTTTTTTCTTCCTTATTACTATTAATTAATAAATACTCTAACTCCATTATTATTATTACTACTAATCTTTATCTATATATTACTGTAATATCTTAATTTAGCTTATAAAGTTGATCTTATTCTTTATCTAACTCTTTAATTTTTTTAAGTTCTTATAACTCTAGCTCCTATAGCTAATAGCTTGCGCTATACTTAGCGTCCTTATAAATTTAGTATGTGTTATTATAATAAAACGCAAAGTGCTTAATTAAACACTCCTTAGTCCCACGCAATATACTTATATTTATATTATTATACTCTAATAACCTTATGCCCTTTACTGTGTAGTTACTTTAACTACCTCTATAGTCTTTACCAAAATAACTCTATTTTCCATAATTTATATAAGCTCCTTTTTTAAACCTTTCTTTTTATTATAGAGTTCGCCTAAATATCTTCTACTATTAAGATCTCTGGTTTAGCCTTTGCTCCTTAGTCCTATAATTACTTAATCCTTAACCTCTAGGTTTTTATAGTTTTTTATTCTATTTTCTAGACTCTTTAATACTACTTAGGTCTATTAGCTCTGGTCTACCATTTTATAGTTTATAACTCTATATCTATTATTGCGTACTCTACGCCTTATATAACTATAGAACTCTATCTTACCCTTTCTTGGCTTATTTCCTTTAATAAATCCAATTATTAATCTTAATTAACTAATTAATTAACTCTCTTAGAGTTTCCGCATCTTCTATTAGGATAATCACGTCCTAAACTTTAGCCTTAAGTCCCTATTTATACTATACTATAAGCGCTTTATTATTCTACTTAACCTAAGTTATAAGTGTCTAAAACTATATTATGTACTTAATTGCTAAAGTGCGTTATACTAGACTCTAAAGCTTTCTTTTTACCATAATTATTACCTTTAGGTCTCTAAATATCTATATTAACCTTTTTACAACCCCTGTTTAGTTAGCAAATATATACCATACTTCCTAATTAGTAGTTATTGTTCTATTTTTTAGATCTTGATAAGGTAAAATTTAAACCATCTAAGTGCTCTTCCTGTTAGGAATAATCCTATATACGCCACTTGGTCTATAGATATTACTAACTTTACCCCTTTTTATATAACCTTAAAGTACATTTGCATAAGAAATCCCTTAAGCTTTAACTTTCTCCCTAAAAATTGTTTAATTAATAGTAACTTAACTGTATAATTACAGCACCTGTCGTACCGAACGCGTGCTTACGCGTACAGTACACCAACTACGCGTTTACGCGTTCGGTGCACCAACCACCTACTTACGCGTCTAGTGCACCCCTGAAGCACTGACTAATTAGGGGGAGGTCGCATCAGTATATAGACCACGTAGTCTGCTTTAATACAAGAGACAGTCACCACCATCCCAAAGAGCATACAATACTATACGTATTTCGTGCCCCGGGATACGACTCACTCATGCTATTAAGTTAGTACGAACACTGATCAGTAAGCGCGCACAGATTAGCAATCACTTAATACCTCCCCCCGAGCGATATATACGACAGCGACCACCCATTCAGACTCCTAGTACGACCTGCTAGAAGGTCGGAAGTCGGGGATTACGGACTTATCTTCAACTCTATATACTTATTTAAGTCTTAGTACAGTTTACCGGAAGTTATAGACACGAATATAGACCTATACGGAACCCCTATCCTTAACCCCCTCAAACCTTAAACCTCTTTGGACCTTTTACGGAAACCCCCTACCCTCCTACAAACCATTACAGACCCATTAATCGATTTTATGGACCGTTATAAGACCTCCCCCACCTGTTACAAGCTGCTACCACCCACTACGCACCACACTACACTATAGTATGGCAGACATTAGCAAGCAAGTCAGTAAAGGTTAAAAGAAGTAGAGATAAGGAGTCAACATTATATCTATAAACGACGTTAACAACTACATTAGTTTTAAAATCCTTAAATATAAACACTTTAAGCTTATAAATGACGACCTATGGGAGCAATACTAGGAAGACTTTATAGACTTTATAGAAGCTATTTTTAAGGCCTGCAACCCTATTACTATCTATAAACTACGAACCCTTTTACGTAACCAAGGTATATAGGTTAAAAGGAATAAATAAGTTACTATTATATAGTCCTTATACAATACAATACACGAGAAGGACTAAATAGAATGGACTAAAGAGGAAATCCTAGACTAGTTCTAAGAAACTAAGGAACTTTTTACTTCTTCCAAACTTAATATAATTGCTAGCCTTATACCTAACCCACTTAACCAAATTCGTCCTATAAACCTAAGCAGCTTTAGACTTGACCTCATTGGCCAAAATACACCCTACTCTTAAGTTACGGATTATAATACCCCTATAAACCAAAATACGGACCAAATTACCCCCGCTATTTAAGTCACAGATCTGTAAGCCATATATCCGTAAGCCATAGATCTATAAGTTATAGATCCGCAACCCACCCAAGTAAAGACCTACGGTAAGGAGCTAGCTAACCTAGCTAAGCTCTATACCAACAAATCTAAGTATAACAGTGAAAATGATAATTTTGACTTTAAACTAACTATCTTTACGGACCTCTACCAGAAGGCTGACATTCCTAAACAAGAGTTTAGCCAAGCCTACTCTACCATACTGCGCGGCCTAGCACTTAACCACTACTACACTAACCTTAAAAGCAACCCCCTTAGTGTCCCCTTTAATAAGCTATGCGAAGCTACCCGCAACTACTTTAAAGGACCAGAATATAGGCGTAATATCCTTACCTAATGGAATGCGACCAAGCTATGGACCGTAATCAACAAGAACACCGAAAAATCGACTATAGAGTATCTATAAATCCTTATTAAAGACCTCTAGCACCTATAGTACGGCCTTAATGCTAAGCTTCGAACAGACGACTTCTTGTACAATAAACTTATTACGGCTTGCCAGGAAGTAGAGCCCTGTAAGTACGCCTATTATAAGCCTACAGACACCTTAGCTGGCCTTATTAATAACCTACGCTCCTCTATTATAACGTATAAAGTCTTAAACCCACCAAGCAACACTCAAGCCTTTGCTACGGATATTTAATATCCGCAAACAGACTTAGACGTCTACTTTACGGACCACTATTACCACTAGCAGCACCCATACCAACTAAGTCCTACCCATAACCCCTATAGCAACTCCCGTATAAAAGTATACCCCCGCAGATAAATAAACCAGAAATGCTTCGTATATGGCAAGGAAGGATATTAGTCTATAAGGCATACCTAGGAAGAACGTAACAGGTCTAAGAAGAGATTTAATAAACGGATTAGCCAGTTTATCTTAGAATACAAAGGAGAGGAAGAAGAGAAGCCCCCTAATAAGTTAATAGAAGCCCTTATAATTAACTTTAACCTAGACAACTAGGAATAAAAGACCTTAAAGATATTCCTAACTACTTTTGGACCTTTTACAGACAGCCAAGCCTTTAATATTATGACTGTATTAGCCAACCGTTTCTTTATATACTTAGTTGCGCCCAAAAACCATTCCGCAAGCACCCCTATTACAGATGTTATAGATCACGAGCAGGACCCATTTGCATATATCACCACAGAATGCTATACCCCCAAGGAATTCTATGGTGTTATAATTGACATAGGCGCCTCTAAGAAGTCTACTATAGGTTATGGACAATACCTTACATATAGGACCACCGCAAATAATAATACGGATATTGACACTATGTAAACTGGGGCCGTAAACGTCTAATTCGGCATTGGCTTAACTGTATTAATTAGATCAGTTGCAGTTAAGACCCTAATTAGCCTAGTCAACTTCTATATAGTAAAAGTAGATACCCCTTTCTTACTTTGCCTTACGGACATGGACAGGTTATAGGTTTACTATAATAATATTACAGATACCTTAATCGGCCCCGCAACTGCCCTAGGAAGTAAGCATGTTACCCTGCCAATTATACAACAATTTAGACACCCGTTCCTTATATAGGGAGAGACTTTACGGACCTACATTCAGGAATCTTTTAACTATAACCCGTGCTACCTTACTAGTACGGAGATCCACCATCTATACTGCTGTTTCGGCCACCCGTTAGCCGAAAAGCTATATAGAGTCCTTAAACGCTCTAGACACGACGACGTTAATAGGAAGGCAGTTAATTACCTAACTAAATACTACTCCTTTTGCCAGAAATACAGACGTTCCCCAGGCCGATTTAAGTTCACCCTTTATAAGGACCTTAACTTTAACTACTTAGTGTATATAGACATTATATACATCAACGGTAGCCTAGTATTATATATAATTAACAAGGCAACCCACTACCAAGCCGCCTATTAGTTGTAAAATATATCCATAAAGCACACTTAGGATATTTTACGGACCTGCTAGATTGACACGTATATTGGACCTCCTGAGTATATCACCCACAACGCTAGTAGGAACTTCATTAGTAAGGAATTCCAGCAGTATGCTATAGCTATGGCTATATTAACAAAAGCTGTTCCAGTTGAGGCGTATTGGTCCATTAGGCTTATTAAGCAAGCTTACCTAGCTCTACAGAGAGCTTATTAGATTATTACGGATGAGTGTAAGGATATCTAAAAGAAACTAGCTTTATAGATAGCTGTAAAAGCCATTAATAACACCGCTGGCCCTAACGGACTAGTACCTACCCTCTTAGTTTATAGAGCCTACCTAAGGATAAGCAACCTAGGCCCCCCTGCCCCATCTATTATGGAACAAGTAGCTGCAATATAGAAGGCAATAGCTGAAATAGCCAAATTACGGGCTAAATAAACTATTAATAACGCCCTACACTACCGCAACGGACCTAATATAACCTTAATATATAACCTCCCGCTTAACTCTAAAGTCCTTATATGGCGTAAAAGCGGTAGTTGGAATGAACCTTACTGTCTACTAGCCGTAGAAAACGAGACATGCTGTGTACAGCTTCCTAGCGGGCCAACTAGCTTTAGAAGCACGTCCGTAAAACCCTACTTTTGGCCCAAAAACACCCATAACGTCAAGCCAGATGAACTAGAAGCAACTGCTAAACCAAATAAACCAGAAGCGACTACCAAATTAGATAAACTGGAGGCACCCTTGCCTACCCTAGAGGTCCCCTAGAAACCTACTAAACCTACTAAACCTACCGTAAAGCGTAGCCGAGGATGCCCCTATAAGAATCCTATAACAGAGAACCACCTAACCTCCGTAGGCACATCCATAAAGCAATCTCCGCCTATGGATATATCAGTTCTAGTATAGGAAACCCCTTTTACAAACTCATGGCGTAAAGAGATTAATAGACTACTTAAAAAGGGTGTCTTTGCAATTATAACGGAGAGAGACGTTCCGTAAGGCGTCCGTATATTCAACTTATGCTTTATTAACAAGATTAAGCACCCTGGTACTAACAAAGCCTTTAAGAAATTAAGGCTCGTTATACAAGCTTATAATAACTAGGGAAAGGACCTAGTCCTTATACAATCGCCTACAATTTAATGGGTTAGTTAACGGATTATACTTATACTTATGCCTAGACTACAGCAAACCAAATCCGTAGCCCTTTACTTACGGGACATCTTATAAGCCTATATGCAGTCTAATACCTACCTAAGTAGGGATATCTTTATACGACTACCCTATAAGCTCAACCTACAACCAGGAATAATTTTATAGGTTATAAAACCTCTTTACGGAGTACCAGAAGCCGGAAACCATTGGTTTAAGACATACCACTAGCACCATGTTAGTAAACTTAAAATGGAACAGTCAACCTACAACCCCTGCCTCCTATACAGCCCATTAAACGGCCTTAGTATTGTTGGACTCTAAATAGGCAATACCCTCTTCTTAGCAGACCGGACATTTGCGGACGCTAAAGAGACTAAACTGCAAGAAGCTAAGTTCCTGGCAAAGCCGTAAGAGCAGTTAACTAAGTAGACTCCAATTAAGTTTAACGGAGGCTTAATTATATAAAAGGGTAACTTAATCTAGCTGACCTAGGAATACTAAGCTCAAAACCTAAAGCTTATTATAGTAAAGCCTATAGACCTTACTAGTTCCCATAGAGAGACCTATAAGACCGTAAATACAAAGGACCAATACGCTGCATAGCATGTAAGAGGCGCCTATATTGCTATAGTCTGCCAACCCAAATCTGCCTACGACTTATCCTTTACGGCCCAGGCAGTAGATCCGTAAGAAGAAAATATTAAGCAGCTTAATAAGCGCATTTAGTGGCAAATTAACAATGCAGCAAGGGGACTTACTTTTGTACCACTAGACCTAAGTTCCCTTAGCTTACTAGCATTTACAGACGCCTCCTTTACCAATAACAGGGACCTATTATTACAAATTGGCTTTATAATCGTACTTATAGACCATAATTAGGACGTAAACATCCTATACTGGTCCTTAATTAAATGTAAACAGGTAACCCATAGTGTACTAGCTTCTAAACTATATGCACTAGCTTATGACTTTGATATAGCAGCCGCAATCAAATTAACGATCTAAAAGATTCTATAACTGGAGCAGTTACCCCTGGTTTTATGCACCGATTTAAAGTCCCTCTATAACTGCCTAGTTAAACTAGGTACGATATAAGAGAAGAGGCTTATAGTCAACCTAATGTGCTTACGTCAGGCCTATAAATAACGTGAAATCACGGAGGTCAAATGGATCAGCAGTAGAGACAACCCAGTAGACGCCATGACTAAGGCAAAGCCGTGTCAAGCTCTAAAAACCCTAATTAATATAAATAAGCTTAATCTAAAGGTTATAGAATGGGTGGAACGTGACTAACGGAGCACTTACGGTTCATTTGCGGCCCGTTAGAAGGCTATATGGTTCCTTTACGGCCCGTTGGAAGGCCGTATAGATTACTTTACGGACCTTAAGCAGGACTTACGGCCAGCTTAAAGTACCGTCTGGAAGGCAGCCTAGAAGGCACCTTAGGAGGGATTTCCTATGTATTTCTTTTGTGTTTTACGGTTCTATTAAAACAATTACGGAGGCTGTATATAGGTGGTTTCATTTTTCAAGTACCGCCAGTGTATAATTACAGCACCTGTCGTACCGAACGCGTGCTTACGCGTACGGTACACCAACTACGCGTTTACGCGTTCGGTGCACTAACCACCCGCTTACGC
>Ga0307507_10005333_pt1 | contig 21239 bp, 6 predicted proteins | sample 7_EM_MG_FD_207223 | JGI IMG/M metagenome (GOLD analysis project Ga0307507, IMG submission 207223) | Populus trichocarpa ectomycorrhiza microbial communities from riparian zone in the Pacific Northwest, United States - 7_EM | ecosystem: Host-associated > Plants > Roots > Unclassified | place... | reverse complement strand
AAATATAATTAAAAATCTACATACTGATTTGGCTGTATTTGATTGCTGCGGCGTTATGCGATTGTTCAAAGTTGTGTTGATTTTGGTGAGAATTCGCGTGTCGGGAAACTAATGTCTTGGCACTGTAAGTAGTGGCTGAACTGTAACCGCGCTCTGTAGTAAAGAATCTCCTCCCCATGCAGTGCTTTTATCAGTATTCAATATTGAAAAAATATTGAATATTGAATATTTGCCAAGCCTCCATACAAATATTAGGTACGAACCGTGCGCCCTAATGGTCTTGGTCCAAATAAACGCCCAAACGTCGCCCAAAACGGATACCTTGCGCCTCTTATAACCTTTATACACCTTATTATGCCGTATTGCATATAATACAGTATATCTTTTAGGATTTACTATAGCAGAAGCCTTATTAAGGTCCTTAAGGCTAGAAAACTAGTATATATGTCACGTGTCTATACATCGCTTGGCACGAAGTATCTTCCATCAGATGGATTGTTTACTCGGCTGCATCATTATTATCTCGCACACAACGTAATATTAGCCTATTCATCGATTAAGATAGCTCAATCTTATACCGATAGCGTGCTAATCTTTTTTAATGTCTACGCGCGTTCTAAATACGTAGCGCCCTGGGGTTTCTACCCAATCTTAACGTCGTTAGTCGTCAATCTTACCATATTAATCACTTCGCAGTGACTCCAAAGCTACAGCTACTGAAGACATAATGCCTACCCTATCTCCTCCGGCCCCTCACCGCAACCCACCGGCCCATTATATACTTGCAGAAGACCCGAATGCGCTTCTCATTACAGCACAGATTAAGAGCTTAGCAGATAAGAATGCTCGCAAGGCAAAGGCATATCGTTTTTAAATGGAAAGATAGGCAGAAGTTTATATGGCCATAATAGCTAGATTAAATGCTCCTACTGCAGGCCAAGGTAAACCTAAGGTGCCTAAAGGTAGGTTTATTGAACTCCCTCTAGCTACATAAGACCTTACCCTCTAGATCCCAGGTCTTTACAAAAAGGATCTTCTTGTTATATAAAAAGGCTCTTTTAACCCTAATAATATTGCTAGACTACGGTCCCATACACGCCACTAATACCGCGGTAATGTTACTATACTAGAAAATAGTTAGCTAGAGACTGGCCCGCTAAAAGCTAACTTAAAACCACTATATTCTTCTAAGATCTATTTTAAATGCTTTACCAATTATATTATTATTGTCTTATTACTTTGCCAATGCCCCCTAGGCCTGCATATCGCTATGCTATATTTTATAAATAAGATTTAATTTCTTTTAGGTTTCTATATATAGAAAGGGGCAGTACTTAATTTGGCCTTAGCATACTATTAGGTTATTATAAATTATAGTTAATTAGAGCCTACTAATTAAACTATACCCAATTTATTTTAATACACTTTTACTACGCCTTTTATGATGCTTAAGAAAGGACTTGTCACAGTGCTGTAATGCTAATAGGCTGAATAACTACATTGTGGTATAAAGAGGAGAAGGAGGTAAAAGGGGTATCGTACACAAATAGTAGGGGCAGCCGCCAAGGCGCTAGTGGTGGGCTAGCCAACAGTAGGAAACAGTACGAGACAGTACGCGTTAGGACTGTGCCGTGACAGTACTCCCCTCCCTAGAAGGTTTGGTCCCTAAACCGAACAAGTAACCTATTTTTGCTGCAAAGATGTTACTTCTGCTTACCGCCCTTGACCGAGCTAATAGCGATTTTCTATGCCGGGCATGGAAAATCTTGATTGGTTAGCTCAACGAATAAAATTGGCAGAACTCTATACCGCCACCGCGTGGCGCTTCTTGGCAAAAAACCGATTAATTAGACAACTTTGACTGGCGGTTAAAGTTCCATAAGATCTTAACCACCATAAATTACCTTTGTGGTTGGCCACGGCCTTGGCGTGACTCTCCCTTATTTCATACCCAGTTTGGGGGTCCTGGCTTCTTAGGGTGTTATTTATAAAACCTTAGTAGTGCGCACTTATACCCTTTTAGGGATTTCTTGGGTTCCCAGGTTTTCTTATTATAGTATTTCCATTTAATACAGTATATTAAGCCATGCTCGTCCATTTGTTTATTATATATATTAAGGATCTTTTTAAATTCCTACTTGTCCGTAATATTGCCGTCGTCATCCCTTTTGGCTATTCTACCTGTAATATTACAACGTTCCTCTTTGTTAATGCGTGCTTAACCAGAGATCTCTTTAGGGAACCAGAGGCGGACTTTTAAAGTATGGAAAGACTTATTAACATAGATATAGTCTAGGAGGTTAACTACAACTGCTCCTCTATAGGCAGCTAGGACGGGCTAGGGTCTATCCTAGTTATTATCCCACTTCCTCTTAGGCCGGTTAGTTTTTATATTTTTAAGGCTAACCATAACTATATTATCCTTTTTAAATATTATACCTTTATCTTGTTTTATATTAGCGTTGTCTTTATATTGTTGCTGGGAGATATAAGCTAGGGCTTTAAGCTGGGTTAAGATGCGCTTAAAGCGGTTAGTAATAGTATTAGCTTACAGGTACTCCTTCTTTGTATATACAGATAGGGCTGATAGCTGGGGGCCTACTAGTTTAACGCCTAGATATGGGTTGTAGCCATAGTTAGTAAAGAATAGTAAGATTCCCGTGGTCTTATTAACCTGGTTATTTGTGGTAAACTTGGCAAGGGGGAGCCAATCTACTTAGTTGTCTTAGGTAAAGCTTATAAAGGCGCGTAGGTACTTATTTATTGCTACATTAACAATCTTGGTTTGATTATCTGTTTTAAGGTGCTATATAGAGCTAGGGCTTAGGGTTACCTTTAGGCGCTAGTTTAGGCGATACTAGAAGTTAGAAATGAATAAAGAGCCTCTATTAGAAATAATAGTATTTGGAGCGCCGTGTAACTTATAAATAGTGTAGATAAATGCTTTAATAAGCTCCTTAGTATCTAGGCTAGTAATAAAAATAAAGTATCTTATCTTTATTAGGCGGTTAATAACGATAAAAATATGTTTATATATTTTGCCGTTATAAAGGCACTTAGGTAGGTTAATGACGTGGTTAATAGAGATATTGGTCTATAGGTGGACTGGTAGTTCTAGTAGTTTTAGGAAACTAGGCGGTGCTAAACATGGGGTCTTTATACAGAAGCAAAAAGCACAGTCTTTTATAAAGGTAGCCGTAAACTATAAAATACTTAGCTACTAATATATTTAATTAAGGAGGTCTAGTGTTTTAACACGGCCTAGGTGACCCGCAGGGCCTAAATTATACGTGCGGTATATAACTTCTAGTTAGAGTTTATGTGAATTAGGGACAAATACTTAATTCCTATAGTAGATTAGGCCGTTAATAATTAAATATTTAGATTTGTTATAGCGGAGCAGCTTCCTAATCTGCTTAGGCCAATGGCGTGCTTTACGGTCTTCCCGTTTGCATAGTGCAGCTAACATATTCCTAGCGAGTTCGTTCTCTTTATAGGCATTCTTAATAAGCTCCTTAAGGGGTTTTTTCTTAGGCTCTAGGTCCATTACTATAATAAAGTCTTTAATGCTCTGGTTTTGGGATTCGCTCAGTAGTTCTTCTAGGATAGTAGGGTTAACTTTCTTTGGTAGTAAAACAACGCGGTCTTGGTGTTATAGACGTTTGTTATCAGTATTAGCAGGTATAACGCCTAAAAGGCGGCTAAGAGCGTCTAGGATTATGGCTTTAGTGCTAGGCCTATAGGTAATAACAAAGTTAAATTAGAAAAGGAACTCAGCCTAGCGGACTTAGCGCTAGTTTAGTTATTTCATTGTTATAAAGGTCTAGAGGTTCTTATAGTCTATAATAATTTTAAACAGCTGCTTAGTTCCTTATAGTTTGGGACGCCATTCTTCTAGTGCCTTAACGATTGCCAGGAGCTCCTTATTATATATTTTATAGTTGCATTTAGGGGCTAAGTGCTTAACAGAGAAGAATGTGACTGGCTTAAGCTTATTACTTTTATTGGCTTAATAGAGCACTCCACCTAAAGCCCAGTTTAAGGCGTCTGTCTCTACCACAGTCTTCTTTATATAGTTGTAATACGCTAGGACCGGTGCTTTAGTAAACGCTGTTTTTAGGGTCTGGAATGCCTATGCTTAATTAGGGCCCTATAACTAGCTAATGCTCTTTTTTAGTAGCCTGGTTATGGGCTTAACTACCTTAGAATAGCCTTAAATAAATCATTAGTAGAAGTTCGCGAAGCTAAGAAATTGCTATAGTTCCTTAACTAACGTTGGGTCCTTCTATTCCTATAAGGCCTGCACCTTCTTAGGGTCTATGGTTATGCTATTAGTTAAGATAATTAAGCTAAGATATTTTGTTTTGGTAGCATAAAACTTAAACTTATTAATGTTAATCTAGAGTCTAGTATTACTAAGTCTCTGGATAATTTCATTTACGTATTTTATATACTCGGCGTATGTTTTTGAGAAGATAAGGACATTATTAAGATACGCAGTACAGTAGTTATTAAGGGCGTTGTGTAAAATATGGTTAATATAGTTTTAGAACGTGGTGGGTGCGTTATAGAGACCAAATAGTATAACTAGCATCTTATAGAGTCCAAACTAGGTAATAAATGCTGTAAGCTACTTATAGCCTTCCGTAATCCGGATCTGGTTAAACGCAGTAATTACGTTAAGCTTAGTAAAGTACTTAGCACTATAGAGTATATTAAGTGTCTTGCGGACTAGTAGTAGTGGGTATTAGTTCTTAATAGTAACTATATTTAGGCCTTGGTAGTTATAACAGATTTGTATACTACCGCTAGGTTTCGCTACAAGGAGGAGTAATATGGCGGCTGGTAAGGTTAATTTGCGGATAAAACCCTTATCTAGTATCTTGTTAATCCACTTCTTTACACAGCTAAGTTTAGCGGGTAAAAGTGGTCTGTTTTTATAGTATAGGGCCTACTTTCCTAGTATAATCTTAATTTTGTAGTTCTATGGTTGGTAAGGGGGCAGCTTATCTGCGTTTTTAGGGAGGAAGTGTTTAATATATTCATAAAACTCTTTTAGTAAGCATTATAAAATATCCTTATAGGTTAATCCTAGTTTGCCTTTTAGGAATTTCTTAACATTAGTGTTGACTATCTTCCGGCATAGAAACTTAGACTTGGTTTTTAGGTTTATTTTAAGGAAGTTATAGAAATAAGGGGGTAGCGCTTTACGGGCTTCCTCTATTATATAGTTGCCTTCTATTAGCCGGTGGAAAGACCTTTCTAACAGGTTCGGTACTTCTATTAGGCCTATAGGTAGCTCCTTAAGCAGCTATTAGTGTTCTTCTTATTTAACCAGTTCTACTAGCTCCGCTATATAGATCCTTATTACCTTTACGCCTTTTTATTTACAGAACTGGGTAAAATTAACAGTATAAGTGCATTTAATATCGTCTAGGTTAGGGCATATCTAGTTCTCCGGTGCTACGGCTAGGCTGGCATGGCTTGGTTGGCCTAGGGGGGCGGAAATGAGGTAGCGGCCTTGCACGGTACGCGCGGGAGACGGGTATAAGGTTAGGCGTTATAGGGGGGAGGTCTTAATTGCTCTGGTTTTAGTCTTGGCTATAACGCCCTTAGCTATTATACGTGCGGTTATATATACGTATGGTAAATAACTTAAAGTTAGGTGTCTTATTGGCTAACCTAGGTTAAGTAGGTGTATGTAGGGGACTTATAGTTCTAGCGGTGTTTATTTTTTTAGAAATGGGGCAGTAGTCCAGTCTTCTAGAATCTCTGTTTCATTTACTGCGTATATTGGCTTACTAGTATTAGGCACCTCTTCTACTATTAGCTAATAGTATCTGAGCGTTGGCCGTGTAATACGTCCGCGTGGTGCTACTTAGTTACAGTTAGGAATATACCATAGGAGATAGTTGTAGGTATAGTAGTCGGAGTTAAATTTAAGCTCTAGAGTGGGGAAGTCTAGTTTTAGGTTATGCTTTTTAAGCTAGGGCATTCTAAGAATTACTAGTATTAAGGGTAATAACTTTATAATATAAAAGAGTATGGATTCTATATAGTAGCCGATTATTATTCTTGCTGTAAAGTAGTGGGTAATAAAGCTAGATGGGAGTCTATTAATAAGGCGGAGTGGTTTTAGGACTAGGAGTCTTTTTATTATAATATTATGCTTTTTTATAAGCGAGTCTTCGTCTGTAAACGCTAGTGCTATACTACTACTGTTAATAAGGCTTACTATTTTAATGAAAACTTGTAGGAGTGGGTTATGTAATAAGGAAAGGTAGGTCTGAATAAGGATGGCATTTCTATTATTATTTACTATTCTAAGGTTAAGTAGTAGTTAACTTAGAATAAGATTTAACTAATCTAGTAGTATAGATCTAATTCTTTTATCCTCCTCCCTATATAGTTCTAACCCTTGGAGGCGACTTAGTCCAAGGGTTGGTCTTTTAATAACTAGATTATGGGGCTTAGCTAGTAGCTATGGTCTTAGCTAGTATATCCTAACGTATCAGTCTCTAACGGTGTATATGTGCTAGGGGGTACTTTACTAAGGACATGGCCGGTCTCACAGTTAGTAGCGGCATGGAGCACTTGTCCGTAGTTTATATACGGGACTATTAGCTAGGGCTGTATTGGGGAAGGGAATTATAAGGGTGGGTCTCTATATCCAAACCCACGTCCCTATCTATAGTTGTCGTTTTGGTTACTAATCCCTCTATTAAAGAATCTGCTGTGGCTAGGAAGGGGTTAGCGCGGTGGTATTAGAAGGGGATTTAGGTTTATTTTAGGGTTATAAGCATCTTTCTAGTAGCTAGGTTGACTATATGCTAGGCAGAGTCTATTATTTATATAATATCTTCGGATGTTATTGGGGAGGCTACTACTACTACTGCCAAATTTGACGGCGTTAAGGTCCATTAGGTCATTCTATAGTGCTAGTGCTGAGGTGTTGTTATTAGGTAGTATAGGTTAATAGCCGCTAGCAGTACTTAGCTTAGCGGTATTTAGCTTAGTATAGTGGGCGTGGTTCTATAGGTTATGAGCAAACACGTCTATTTACTTACTCTAGCCCTCATAGTCAGCATCGTTGATTTTGCGGCTAAGGGTAAGGGCTAAGTCCTTTATCTTAGATGAAATATTCTTCCTAAGCAGATCTACCTTTTGTTCCTTAATCTTGTTTGCTTTTATTATTAACTTATTAAGCTCTGCTTTCCAGGACCAGTAATTATACTTGCCTTGGTTTAAGGTGTCTAATTTGTTTTTAGCTGCTTGGGTTATATCTATAGTCTTATAGTGCTTCTTTATATACGTAAACATAGACTCTCGGTTAGAGAAGGCCTATTTACTTAGGTTGTTTGGGTATATACATAGCATATTAAGGCCATGCTTGACATAGTTATAAGCCTTATCTGTTAGTATGTCTAATATATAAAGGACTTCGTCCATTGGGGTCTTAAAGCACTTTGCATCTCTATAGAAAATGCCTTGGATCTTTATTTCCCATATTTTAAATTTTTCTTACTTTTTAGTTGGCGATCCCTTGCTATTAAATGGGGTAGGGTCTTTTGCTTTACGCTTTTTTCTATAGGGCTTAGCTAGGGGAGGAGAGCCAGTAGTAGTGTTCTTATTGGTAATAGTTTGGGTAAGTGTAGTGATTTAAGAGCTTAGGCTTTGTATAGTCTTAGTATATACCAAAGCTTGCTATTTATATTGCTTTATATGTAGTTTAAGTGTCTTAAGGGAGTTAATTCTGTGTTAAGCTTCTTTAAGTTAGGACTTTATAGTCTGGCCTTTATTATAGACTATTTGGAGACCGCTCTTAATGCTAGTTAAAAGGGTTGTACATATAGAGAGGTGCTAAAATATTCCTGCCACATTAAGGTCCTTAGGGTACTCCGGACTACTCCTAATTACCTAGACAATGTTGGTGTAGGAGGTATTGAAGAGGCAGGCGAGCGCTTCGTGTGTGTTCGCTAATGGGGTATTCTGGTCACCCATTTTAGGGGATCTAGGCAGGGTAATTAAAATCTATAAGGCTGGCTGTAATGCTAAGATTGTTTAGGACAATACTGAGATTGTCTGGGACTGTGGTACGGTGGTATCGGTTACGCCGGGTCGCGATTATACTGGGAAAATAGAGACAGTGGACTGGGGAGAATAAAGATCGTGATGGGGCGTAAGAGGAGATACCACAAACTGTCACAGTGCTGTAATGCTAATAGGCTGAATAACTACATTGTGGTATGAAGAGGAGAAGGAGGTAAAAGGGGTATCGTACACAAATAGTAGGGGCAGCCGCTAAGGCGCTAGTGGTGGGCCAGCCAACAGTAGGAAATAGTACGAGACAGTACGCGTCAGGACTGTGCCGTGACAGGACTTACTATTTAAGGCGCTACTAAAAAAAGATCTAGGACTAACACTCGTACCTTACCGCCTCTTGTATTAAATACTTGCAATAACTTTAACAAGGGTACGCCTTGCCTAAAAGATCCGTGTAAATTCGAGTATAGGTATAGCAAATGCGGTAGCCAGCATTTAGCCTCTAGTAGGAAGTGTGCTCTATAGCAATCCTTAAGTCCTAAAGTAGAGGATTCGGACGATATCCTAGCAATTTATAGTGTTTTTACAGGCCGCAGCCAACTATTAACGGCCTTTAAGATTCAACTTTGGCGCCCCAATATAACACCTTAATTTATGCCCTTTATCTAGGTAAACCCTCTTATTAACTCGCCATCTCCACTACGGATTTAGGCCTAGGCCGCGCTTCTAGAGGACTACCTAGGGCACCTCCCTTTAATCCTAGTTGGTATTCTTACTTTTAGGTACAAGATCGGCTCTAATCTCTCCCTATAAGCACGCAATTATAAGAACCAGATCTCTTATTTTAAAAACCCCAGTATTATTTCTTAAAAGATAGCTAAAGACCTAGCACTTAGCCGTATTTAAGTTACCTTATCTCCTATTATCACTTCCCCTCTAGGTCTAGTACCTAAAGGTAATAGTGGATGGCGGTGTATACACAATCTCTCTTCCCCTATAGGAGACTTAGTTAACTGTCACATCCCACCTAAGTTCGGCGCGCTTAAATATACTACAGTTAGCGCTATTCTTAAACATATACGTAAGGCCGGCCGCGGCTGTATATTAATTAAGAGAGACTTAAAGGATGCCTTTTAGAATATACCCCTTTTAATTTAATCACGTCGCCTAATAAGCTTCTACTAGAGGGGCATTACATATAAAGAATGCTGCTTATTATTTAGTCTTTAGACAGCACCCTTCCTATTTAATTTATTCATAGAAGGTTTATATTAGATACTTACTGCTAAACTACCCTTCCCAATTAAACACTATCTTAATAATTTTATCTTTATTATCCAGAACGCCACTAATGCCGCATATACGGCCCAAATATATATTAAAGTTACAGACGAATTGGGAGTCCCTTAAAATGACTTAAAGGATATAAAGGGTACTAAAGTTATTATATTAGGCTATACAATTAACACAGCGTTAATGGAAATCCGCCTCTCCGAGGAAAAGCAAGCAAAGGCGCTTATTTAGATTAATACAGCGCTTTACTATAGCTCTCTCTCTCTTTACCAGGCATAGTAATTATCTAGCCAGCTCTTATAGAGCGCAGTAGTTATTTAACTCAAAAGGTTATATTTACAGTTATTATAGACCTTTATAACAAATTAGCCTGCGCATTTAAAGCGCTATATACTAAAGAGATTTAGTTTAGAAGTTAGAAATAACCTCTAATTATAAAGGGAGTCTCTAATTATTAGCAATAGGATATATTTTTTAGATAACTTGTATTAAGACATATTCCATCTTTTTACAGATACTGTAGCTAGAATATATTGCATTGCAATAGGAGGCAAGTTGCCGTCACGTGTTACCGCGGCACTAGTGTGGTAAGGAACCTTAAGTTCCTCACCCTTCTTTGTATTAAAAAGATAACATCCATTTACAACACCGCATAGTACATATTATTGTAATATATGTATTCTGTATATTGTTAAAGCATACTAATACTAATTAGTGAGCGCGCACAGATTAGGAAACACACAGGTAGCTTAAAAGACAGTTATACTGTCCACCTTGCAGTAGATTGGAAGATAGTTATACTTATCCACCTTTTATATTAGCCTATTTCAGTTAAAGAGAAGAAGAGAAACTACCTAGGAGTACTTATCTGGTATCCATAACGACTTCTAGATATCTTATTCTATCTACTTTAGAAGACTACTGCGCAGAGTACTTTACCCTACTTAATTAACTTAAACTATCTTCTTAACCGCCTCCTTAACCGCCTCCTTAACCGTTCCCCTATCTTTACCTTTTAAACACCCTTACCTTTACCCTTACTTACCTAAATAATATATAATAAACAAGATGTTAGGAACAGAGAAAGACTAGAAGAAAAAAGTAGCTAAATAAGAAAATAGGATTAACCTAATAAAAGCCTCTAAAGATAAACTAACTAACTACCTGTAATGCAAGATATACTTATATATAGAGATATATAACTAACTTAACTTAACACTCTAGGAATTATTCTAGGGAGATTTCAAGGACTTTACGGTTAATATCTTTACGCAAATCCCCTTATACTGGCTTTAGCAACTACATAACTGCCTAAATATTAGAGGAGTATAGGTTAATATTAACCATAAATAAAACAAAATACTTCCTTAGTCTTTATATAATATAGCATAAGAAGAAGACCAAACTAAATAAAGTAGAGAGATAATTAAATTAGCCAATAATAAGTACGGACCAACGCTATTAAGATTAATTAAGGTATATATAATAGAGGGTACCTTAGAGGAGTAATAATAAGCTAAAGCTACTGCAACCTAACTAACTGGTATACTAACTACCTCTACCTTTACACTATCTATTATACCTTAATCTATAACTATGTTTACTTTTACACTATCTGCTATGCCTTAACCCATAATAATAATATAGCAACTCCACGTATAATTTATAGATAAGGAGAACCGCCCTATTACTATAACTGGCTATAGTAAGGAAATTGCGAACGCAGCTAAGATATACACAGAGGAGTAGAAATATGGTGGCATAAACAAAAGCCTTAACTATAAATTAATAATATTCCATAACATCTGCAATTAAGCGGACGTACCCTAAGAAGCCTACCTTAAGGCATTCCCTACTATGCTAAAAGGACTAGCTTTAGACCACTTTTACATAAACCAACTATCCCGCCTACCATTTGCCAAAGCTTATAAGCACCTTTAGAATTTCTTTAAAGAACTAGGATTTTAACGTAAGAACCTAGACGAGTAGAATACTATTACACTTATAATAGTAATAGTAGGAAATATAGACAAGTTAACAAGCAAATATCTCTAATTATTAATCTATAGACTTTATTAACTATAGTATAGCCTTAGACCTACCTTATAAACTATAGACTTTCTTTATAACAAAATTATTACTTCTTGCCAGGGAATACTAGTATGTAGATATACAGTCTCTAACCCACTGGATAACCTTAGAGCCCTTATTAACAAACTTTAATTATCTATTATAGTATACGAAAAAGAGTATATAAAGAAGATATAAGCCTTTTTTATAAACCGACGGTTCTATAAAAGAGATAATAACTACAACTATAGCAACCGCAATAACCCTCTATATAACCGCAACTAAAAGAAACTACGTTGTTTTATATATAATAGGGAAGGATATTACTTATAAAGACATACTAAGAAGGAGTAAGAAGAGTTTAAAGCTAAGTTTAGAACTGCCAATAGAGATAGATTTGGCAAATTTAATAACCAATTTAAGAAACGACTTAATTAATATATTATAGATTATAAGGATAATAATACCAACTTAGAAGAAGAGCTTAAGGAAGCTTTTTAAGTACTAACTATTAATGCAAGTTATAAGGTAACTAATAAGAACTTATAACTAAATATTAATTACTACTATACCTCCCTTAGCTAAGTGGAATAGTAAAAAGCAATTTCTATAGCTACTACCCTAGCTAATAAAGCCTTTGGCCATTTGGTTATAACTATAGATAATATAGTACCTCTTATAACCGACTAGGACCCCTTTACCTATAATATAACTATATCTATATCCCGCTATACTACAGACAAGTTTATAGGTATAATAATTAATATAGAAGTATCTAAATAATCTATAGTAGGATATGGCCAATTCTTGGCATTCTAGAGACTTAATACTAATATACAGCTTAATACCACTATATAAGGTATAGTTAACGTATAGTTCGGCATTAGATTAACCTTATTAATTAGATTAGCCAAAGTAATTACCCTAATTGGCATAATTAAGTTTTATATTATTAAGGTTAATACCCTATTTTTGCTTTATTTAGCAGATATAGATCACCTATAAGTATACTATAACAACCTAAAAAATATGCTAATCACCCCTTGGAGCGAAGTACCTGTTATATATTACTTTGGCCACCCTTTCCTACTTTAGAACATATCCCTATGTACTTATTTAACTAAGTTATTTAAACAAAACCCCTGCTACCTTACTAACGTAGAATTAAAGCAACTGCATTGCCGTTTTGGCCACCTTTTAGCTAAGCGTCTTATATAAATACTTAAACGCTTAGGGTTTAATATTAATAGTAAGACCTTAGATTATCTTACACGCTACTACCACTATTATTAAAAATATAGAAAGTCGCCTAGTAGATTTAGATTTACCTTATATAATAATATTAATTTTAACTATTTAATTATAGTTAATATTATATATATTAATAGTGCACCCCTTTTATATATTGTTAATAAAGGAACACAATTTTAAGCTAGTAAATAGCTGTAAAGCATTAGCGCTAAGCATATATAGAATATATTATAAATATATTAGATTAACACATACTTAAAACCCCCTAATATTATCATATATAATATAGGCAAGAACTTTATAAGTAAGGAATTTAAATAATACGCTATAATACTTAGAATAACTACAAGAAGCGTACCTGTTAAAGCCCACAATTTAGTTAGAATGGTAGAACGCTATTATAGCCCCCTCCGTTATATATATCGCATTATCACTATAAAGCTACTAGATATTAGTAAGGACATAGCCCTATAAATAGTATTTAAAGTAATTAATAATTCCGCAGGCCCTAATGGTCTTATACCTACCTTACTAGTATTCGGAGCTTACCTATATATAGCAGAATCTGACGTACCTAATCCCACAGTTATATAATAAGCAGTAGCTCTTAAAAAGGCCATAGAAGAAGTTAAGAGGCTTAGAGCTAAGCGCCAAGTAATAAATGCCCTTAATATGCGCAATAGACCCAAGATAACTGCAATCTATAACCTACCACTTAACTCACCTATATTGGTATGGAGAGAAGGACCCATAGGTCAACCCGGCTACTAGTCTAGCCCATTTAACCTACTTAGCATTAAAAATAAAACCTGCACTATATAACTCCCCTATAGACCCACCAACTTTCGCAGCATAACCGTAAAACCATATTTAGTACACCCTAAAATTATAGAAGATATACAGCCAGAAGATAATAAGAGCAAACTACTTTTACCTTAAACTAAACCTAAACCTTTACCTTAAACTAAGCTCAAACCTCAACCTACTAAGCGTGGAAGAGGTAGACTATATAAGTACCCTATTAAAGCTAATACCGTAAATATTTTAATATATTTATAGGATAAGGATAATAATCAACCTATAAACCTTAATTAGTTTATAGCATTACGCTAGAAGGAAATTAAGGGATTACTTAAGAAAGGAGTTTTTAAACCAGTTAACCCTAAGGATATACCATAAGGCAATAGAGTATTTAACTCTAGATTTATTAACAAGATTAAGAACCCTAGTACTAATAAAGCCTTTAAGAAGTCAAGACTAGTTATATAGGCCTATAATGACTTAGAAAAAGACCTTATACTAACCTAATTACCTATAATTTAACAAGTTAGCCAACGCCTTATTCTCTATATTACAGCTATAACTCAGAATAATAGTATATATCTCTATCTACAAGATATTTTATAGGCCTATATATAATCAACTATAAGATTAAATCAAGACTTCTATATTAGAGCACCTCTTAAACTCAGCATAGCACTTAGAGCCTTACAAGGCATAATTTTAAAGGTTATTAGACCTTTATACGGCATTCCTAAGGCAGGCAACTATTGGTTTAAGACTTACTATAACCACCATATTAAAGAACTAAATATAAGCCAATCTACTTATAACCCCTGCCTACTTCACCTTAATAACCCTACAAATTTTGGAATAGTTGGTCTATAGACTAATAACACCCTCCTATTAGCCAATTTAGTTTTTACAGCTTTAGAACAGAAGAAGATTAAAAAAGCCAAGTTCCCAACTAAGAAACGCAAGCAACTTATACCAAAGCACCTAATTAAGTTTAACGGAGGCATTATCTAATAACAGGATTATATAATTACGCTTATATAGGAGCGCCAGTGCAAGAACTTAACCCTTATTAATACTAAGGAAACTGTTACAACAACCAGTTCTAGAGGCGCTATTTATATAGCACTTACACTTAAGGACTAATACATCACCCAATAAGCAAGAGGGGCTTATATCGCGTCTATATACCAGCCTAAGGCCTCTTTTAATTTATCCTACGCTGCCTAGGTAATTAACCCTAATAAAAAAGATATAAAACTGCTTAATAAGAGAATTTAGTAGCAAATTAAGAACTTAATAAGAGGTTTAAGTTTTGTTAAGCTTAATATAGAGACACTTTAACTGCTTATATTCACTAATTCCTTATTCGCAAATAACAAAGACCTCTTATTATAGATTGGATATATCTTAGTACTAGTAGACTCATTAAATAAGGCAAATATCGTCTACTAGTCCTTAGTTAAGTGTAAGAGAATTACTAGAAGCGTACTAGCCTCCAAACTATACGCTATGGCCCATAGTTTTAATATCGGCGCTGCAATTAAGGCTATAGTTAAATTACAACTTAATATCAGCCTGCCGCTTATTCTTTGCACTAATTCTAAGTTAATTTATAAATGCCTTATTAAGCTAGGAACTACACAGAAGAAGAGACTTATAATTAATATTATATGCCTACGCCAGTTATACGAAAGACGCGAAATAGCTAAAGTTAAGTAGATCAATGGAGACAGTAACCCTACAGACGCTATAACTAAAAGCAAACCGTTATTAACTTTTAAGCGACTTATTAATACAAACCGAATCGAGTTAAAGACAGTAGAATGGGTAGAACGTGCTACTAACAATAGCACTAATATAAAGGCATAAGGAAGGAAGGAAGGAAGAAAGAAAGGAAGAAAAGAAAAAGAAGTATATATATAGATTTTCAAACTGCACAGTTATAGGATACTAGTCCTCCGCATTTTCTAAAGTACTCCCAGTGTAGCTAGAATATATTGCATTGCAATAGGAGGCAAGTTGCTGTCACGTGTCACCGCGGCACTAGCGTGGTAAGGAACCTTAAGTTCCTTACCCTTCTTCGTATTAAAAAGACAACATCCATCTACAACACCGCATAGTACATATCATTGTGATATATGTATTCTGCACGTTGTTAAAGCATACCAACAGATACTTTATTACAGGTTAGTTACAGTAGGTTCTACTTTTATAAGTCTTCCAAATTAGACTACTAGCTTATATATTTAACCACCTTACCATAATATAATGCATTTGCAACACTCCCTCCTAATTACTAGGTGGAAGATTATATTAATTAAAAGAAGATGCACGCGATTAGTAAGGCTTTTACTTAATAGTTACCGAACTAGAAAAGAGCCTCCGTCTCTATCTATATAGATAGCCTCGTGGCTTCATAAGGCCTAGTTAAGACCATACTTAAAGGACCAGGTAACCTCTCCCTCCAAGCTATTATCTTAGCCGCCGTGTAATATAATATTGAGATTACTACTTCTTAGGTGCCTGGTGTTAACAACAGCCTAGTAGATGCTCTCTCTTAGGGTTTAACTAATAAGATATCTCGCCTATGCCCGCACTAAAATACTTCCGACTTTATACTTCGCTAATTACACTATTAGTCTGTAAACCTACCCCCTTCTTAGTACTAGATGGCTTCACTAATACAATTAGCTCCTCCTTATTAGTTGCTATACTACTATAAAGCGGCCTAGCACCTAAAATAAGAGCTAGGTACTTATCCGTAATAAACAGCTGGGAGTCCTTCTGCACTTTATAATTAGTACAGCCGTACCCAGTCTAAAAGCCCCACTTAGGCGAGTGGATTGCACGGCGTGCCTTTAGGACGCCTACTATGCGATAGGTCTCCCCCTTAATCTTGTCCAATTACGTCTCTGCACTACAGTTAAAACATATAGACTTTAGATACTCTATTATAGTATTTAATAATCTATTTATAAAACGCTTGCTTACTAGGGCTAGGTCCTTATTTCTATAAAAAAAAGAAGGAAAAACTGCCAATTACACAGGATATCCTTGCTTAAATTATTATAGGCGGTCGCTTAAAGCAGGATATTAATATTAATGCAGCCTTTACCGTTGCCTTTATAGGTTTCCTTTGGATAGGAGAAGTTTTATATACAGCCGCTGAACTCCGCTTAAAGGCCTTTATTTACATAAAGGCTACTTACAGCGACGTTAGCATTGTAAAGAATTAATTATTAATAGTTTTATACCTTAAACGGAGCAAGACGGATACCTTGCACTCTAGAGTAAAAATTCAAATTTTAGCACAGCTAGGGGACCTGTGACGGTGCTAGGGCACCATCCCCTGCAGCTGGCTTGGCGCAATATCCGGAGTCCGCCCGTAGCGTGCCTATATACCCCTAGAGCTCCCTTTTACCCTCTTTCCTTCTCCTTAGCTTAGTATTCTTGTATGGTAGCAATCTACAAGCTTCGGTTCAGAAGCATTTATACGAGCCCGTTACATTATACTAAGCTCACCCAACCCTGTCCGGGGGAGACTTCGTCTGCAACAACGCGTCAACGCGTTATACTCAGGCACTAAAGCTCCCTCTTTACCTCGCCTAAGAAGGCCTGGATAATATCCCACCCTCGTTCCGTAGGTCCTCAAGGACTCGCGTTAAACACCCCTAGCTTAACGCGTCGACAACGCGCAGCTAGAAGGTCTCCTGTGGTTACAATCGAATGCCGACTTTGATGGCCAAGGACACGTGCCTGGGAAGGCTTTAGAATATCTCACCCCTCTAACCTTTTAAACTAATACGGAGTTGTACGAGCTGCAGAGACGACCCCAGTTAAGACTTACCCTAGTGCTGTAGAGAACGAAGTTAATTAAGACTCAGCCATAACGCTATAATAAACGATATTGATAGATACCTAGACTACGCTGCAATAACCACCCTAATTAATACTAAGCTATATAAGGAGAGACGAAATTAATTAGAAAGGACTTAATGCTGGCACTATACTGCTACCCTAAACCCCTAAACCCGATTACTAACTGTGCCAATACGCCTACAGTCCTATTAACCGAACAATCGCGCCAATATACCTACGATCCGAATGCGATTTAAATGCGGCCTAAATATAATTTAAAAGCAAACCTAATAACCTATTGCGCTAATATACCTACAATACGACTCTCTAACCTGTCTATAAACGCCTTATAGACACCCATTAAGTTCTTATTAATAACTACCATACGTAATTAACCCAAACCTTACTATTAACCTAGGTAGTCTCTCAATCTTATAGCCAAATACATCTACAAGCATTACCCTAGGGGAGAATTTAAGCGATTTATAGCACTCTTAATTAGGAGAACAGATTAGGAAAATTATTCTAATTTATAGCACTCTCTAATAGCTCTGCAAATAAGCCTATTTCTATAACCTCTTATAAACTATTAACGCGTTTCTCTTAATAGCCATTTATACAACCTTCTATAAACAAGACAGCCTACTATTATAAAAGCGTGTCTTACCAGTCGTCAACCAGAATTAAAATATTAATATATACCTCTTAATACGTACCCTTAATACCATTTATTAACTACCCTCAAAACTGCCTACCACTTAGCGGCAGTCCTCCTTAAACAATAATATGTGTAACGGGACTCCCGTTACAAGCGCTACGCCGTACGCGTAGCTGGTTCCTTTTCTTGTTCGATGACGTCGGCAGATAGTTTATCCGCCCCGACGCCCTTATATAGATTCAGCCGCAGCTGCGTTCCTGTTAAGTTCTCTAGCAATCCTCTTGAGTCTCCACGACAGCCGTACGTAGCTATCAATTCTACGAATCTGATGCTTGTTCATCTAGCGTTCACATGTGATACATTGTTATCGTGACAATATGCGAATCTGCTCTCTAATAGCATCTCGTTAAATTAAACGCTATATAACAGCTTACCCTTATACGACTATACTTAAATATTAAAGTGTATTCTTTCTTTAATACCTTTAACTCTAATAAGAATTAAAATATTAATATATACCCTCTTAATACCTCTTTTAATACCTCTAATAATGATTTAATATACTAAGTCACAATAGCATTTCTATAAGTCTTTAATTGATATCTTCCTTAATTAAATATAAATATTTAAATACGGCTGCCAACCCTATAGCGTACCTTTAAATCTCCTAACAACACTTAAACATGTCTACTATTTTATAATAACCTGTTCCGAGAATTATAAGAATATTAATAGACCATATACCGATACCCTAATCAATTCCTATTAAATTATTAAATATACTATAATTAACAGTATATCCTTTAACTAATTAAATACCTTAACAAGAATTAACCTATTGGCGCGTCTCCCTTAATACCCTACTTATACAATAACTGGTTAAATGTACTATAATTAACAGCATACCTTAAACCAATTAATTAACTATAGCTAGTAATATAATAGCATCTCTACTAGTTAATAGCATATTAATTAATTAAATAATTAACAACGTCTTAAACTACCTACTGATTAATGGTAGACCTCGAGAAACTGATAGATGGATCATGCCGTTACGCCTATAATTTAAATGTAATTCGAACGCAACCTAAACGCGATTTGGACGCGAACCCGACCGACCGTCATGCCGATATACCTGCGACACGAACTATAACTTTAACAACAACCATATAAGTTCGTTAACGATTAACTGCCTCCCTTACTGATTCGATTGTGTTGGTTACACAAGGGGATATCACGTAGCTACGGTTTGTAGATAGTATGATAATTGTTCTTCTTCTTGTTAGGAATGAGGAAAGGGGTAAGGAACTTAAGGTTCCTTACCACGCTAGGGCCACATTAACACGTAATGGCAACTTGCCTCATTCCCAATACTGGCAACTCTTCTTTTTGTGGTTGCCATCTACATATATACAAACAGACAGGATGCGACAATACTAGACAGTGTACAACAATACCAAACAATATGCGACAATATGCGACAATGCGGCAGTTGGCAGAATTTAGCGGATAACGCAAAGACGGGTAGGCCGCTAAGGCGCTAGTAGTAAGCAAGCCAATAGCGATTTTCTATCCCGGGGATGGAAAATCCTGATTAGCTAGTTTAAGTTAGGGTTAACAGAATATTATACTCCTACTCCCTTTTAACCTAACCTTTAACTTATATATATAGAGTATTTGTGTTAATAAACGTCTCTAGTGCCTTGTTTAGGTTTGCCTTTATTATCGCATCTGCTAGGTTATCTTGGCTATTAATCTATTAAATCTTAAAGAGTTCTTAACGCTCGTAGGATTGCTGAAGTGCTATAATATTAATTATAAGGCGCTTCTCCTTTGTAGTACCAAGCTTAACTAAACACTCGTAGAGGGAATATAAGTCGGTGCATATAATTGTAGGGATAACGGGAAGTTTAAGTCGATCTATAATTATCTTTAGGGTAGTTCCAATTGTAATTGCTATATTAACTCCGCTAACTATTCTATATATCTCTAACGCTAAAACACTTCGGGTAACGCGCTTGCTCTTAGTTAAGCTCCAATGGATAAGGTTGCTATAGATTATAAAGTTATTCTCTCTAGTAAACTCATTCGCGATAATAATCTTATATCCTAGCTAGGAGCTAAAATCTTTATTATTTATAAACGATCTATTAACAAATACAAAGAGCTTAGTAGTGGGAAGATTAATAGGCACGTAGTGTAGGCCCCAGTTAAGATAGTTTATTTACTAGGAAAGGCGTTTATTTAGGGCAAGAATATTATCCTTAGTTAGTTCCTAGTGTTAGGCGGCAATAGAGAGATCAAATAAAGCCTTGGGTTAATAGATAGAAGCAACATAAGCTCCGCAAGCGCGTTGCTCTATATATCCTTGCTTTAGAGAATTAGTGTTAATAACGTTAATCTTCTTACCTTAACCCTTCTGGCGCAGAGCAATAGAATCCTCGTTTAGGGAGAGGATGCATCCGTTAAAGAGTAATAGTGTTATTAAACTAAGCTTTTCCTTTAGCTTTGCTATAAGATTTGCCTTTACTAGCTCGTCTTCTTTAAGAGCTAAGAATTAGTCGTCTCCTAAAATAATTATATTATTAGTTTGCATGCTAATAATTCCAAATGGAGTTCCTATAGTTATAATAAGGAAGTAGGGATTAAATATAGAAGTAGTTATTAAAAGCTTCTCTTTATGGTGCTTGCTATAGGTAGCCTACCAGTGAGTTCCTGCCTCTGCGATCCCATATAATGGCTTAAGCATAACCATGATCGTATCTTCAGGATACTAGTGGCGAATTTACTCTAGAAGGTATGCTAATATTAAGCGCTAAAGGTGCGTCTCTAATTAGGTATAGGCTTGAGTAATATCTTATAAATAAACCACCATTCTATTCTTTATTAAGGAGGGAGCTAGCGCAATAATAACTCGCTAACTAGCTTATTAAATCATAGGAGACTGCGTAAGAATCACCTCCTTACTATTATCATTGTAGCCTTAGATGACAAGCCTTGATTTCTTAAATAGGGCGTTAGTAGCTTTACCCTTAATTTCGTTAACCATTTTTGACTTAAAGATGCGAACTCTATTAAACTTAGTAGGGTTATATTTCTCAAATTTAAAGACTCCTCTTGTAATAAGACCCTCGATTTCCTGCTTGTTAAATGCTTAGAAAGGAGCTTCTAGAGTTATAATACAACCTTCCTTTTAGAGCTGTTTTGCGAGTTCAAAGTCATCCTTCTCCTTAGCTGTTATAAAGGCCATTAATAACTCAACTCTATT
>Ga0307507_10005332_pt1 | contig 21240 bp, 21 predicted proteins | sample 7_EM_MG_FD_207223 | JGI IMG/M metagenome (GOLD analysis project Ga0307507, IMG submission 207223) | Populus trichocarpa ectomycorrhiza microbial communities from riparian zone in the Pacific Northwest, United States - 7_EM | ecosystem: Host-associated > Plants > Roots > Unclassified | place... | reverse complement strand
AAAACCAAGAAAAAAAAAACCCCCCCACAGTAACAAGCTTACAGAACAGATACCGCAGAACATAACCTCCTGAAATCTCACAATTATTCATGAAAAAAAATCCTCAGGCTCTCCGCATCCCACATCACCCGAAAGTCAATCGTGGCTTGGTTGGCCACACCGCACCGGGAAATCACGAACATGATATGCACTCACTGGCAAGTCCGCCCTCCGGTGAACATCGTTGCATATCCTATAATATCCCAGCGCCAACCCCAGCAGACCAAGCAAGCCATAGCGACTGGGTAAAAACGAGCGGCAGACTCGAGTAAGAACCTTATAGTGGTGTAAGTTGGAACATCTTAGCGTCAGGGCATCCAGATACTTTATAAACCGACACACCGTTTCAACACGATCGCACCTTCTGATATGCACTTTCCACGTCTTTGAATTTGGTCTGTATTCTTTTAGTCCCGATTTAAGGTTGTTCAGTTCAATTCACCCCCACTTACCTTTTCTCCCGTGTTATTGCTCGATCAATTGAGCAAATATGAAATTCTGTTCTCGCTCATTTTTTTTCTTCTCCTGCCTTCTGTATTGTTTCCTTTAATACCTTTTCCACTACCATCGTATGTTGCTGTTTCACTGTATAAATAGTGGGTCTCTCTGGCTCTCTTGAAGTCTCCGATATACAGCTCAATCATTCCATCTTTTACAACACATACTGAACCCACTCAACCGAGTAACACATATGAGACCCAAGGGCAGCTCTTGCTCCTCCCACTAACCATGCTGGGACGCGTCTTCGAGTACTCGTACAGTACGTAAAAATCGGAAAGCATAACCCTTGTCTCCAAAAAGATTCATATGGAACTAGAAATAGTTTTCCAATTTTTACATAAACACCCAAGTATAATGCCTAAGCAGCTCCCTATCACCATAAATCCAATATCGGGGAGTAAAGGTACAGCCTTGCCTGCTACCTGTGCCGTGCCACATGTTTTTCTCTTCAGTAGCTAGCGTTCAACCCTAATGGGAGTGATGCCTCCACGAATAGGAGGCCGAGGCAGGTAGGTTTTCCCCTATCATTTGCCAGTGGATAGCAGCAATGCTTGTCTGCAGCACTTTCTTACCTACTGTAAGCCAAGTTCCCAGCGCGATGCTCAACCTCGCATAAATCATACCTCACTTATGCGTGGGATCGTTGTCATTAGGGGGCCCGTGGACCCAGGAATAGACAAACTATCATTAATTTTGGGTCTCCGTGGTTGTCTTTTCTCGAGTCGGGGACGCTGTTAGGGCTTAGATGAGCCAAGTCTCACAACACTGGTGTGTGGTGGAGCTGGTTATTGTGTACCTGTGGCACAATCGAACTACGCGGTAATAGGGGTTCAGGAGATAAGGCACTGAGAAGATGGGACATGGCCTGGACAGACAAGGAAAGGGGGGAATAATGACCATGAAGCGGAAGCATCCATAGCATTGGAAGCCATCAATGTGACAAGACGAAGCAGTGAATTTGGAGCCAGGTTCATACGAGTATTGGGTTTCTAATTGGCCCTACGGATGGTTCTACAGGTACAAAAACCTTTGATATTTTCCTAGGGTAAACCATGCTCCGTTGTGGGCCATGTTTACTTCCTGCCTCTTTTAGAATTTGCCTTTGGTTTCGGCTTTTCTTCCTCCTCCTCCTCCTCCTCCTCCTCCTCCTCCTCCTTCACCTCCTCCTTCACCTCCTCCTCTCCCTCATCCTCCTTGGCCCCACCCTCATCCTCGTGTTCAACGGCAGCCGACCCACCGAATGCTGGTCTCTCGAGAGAAACCCCGGCATCTGCAAGATGCTGTTCAATCTGTGGAAGGACAGATAACAAAGTGTTGAATTGTTCAATTGTAAGAGAGATACCCTGATCATATAATGTCAGCATTAAATCGATATCAAAAATGAAAGCGAAAACATGGTAAATATGATATTACCTTTTTTCCTGGAAGAACCTTCCCATCCTTTTCGAAATACTCGCGGATGTTTATGAAATCCTTGCCATTGAATTTGCTCACAGCAACACGGCGGAGGCGGCCCCCGATCTAAGGCCTGTAAGTATGGAGCAAGCCCACCAATGCCTAAAGAAAAAACTCGCCTCCCAATAGGGGTTTCCCTCATTATCAACACTTTTCTTCCCAATCTCTACCTTGGAACGTTTGCTCGACGGTGCAGCATCCTCGACGAATCCGTCGTCATTTTTGTACTTCTCAGCCTGACGCTTCTTACTCTTAGGAGGCATGTCGTCGTAATTTTGATCGATTTCGTAGGCTTCGTGGAGATCTTCGTAGAGCTCTTCTTTGGAACGTTTGTTGAGAGCGGTTTGGTGGTTGAAGGTGCGGAGCTGGGGGGACGCGACAAAGCGGTTGGAGGGCAGAAGCTGGGCAACGCGTTTCCCAGTGACCTCACCATGAATCAGGCTGCCGACTCTTCGGGTTAGGACCCCTAGATTCACTAACATATTATCTAATGGAAGATTAGATTAGATCCAATCCGATAAGCTCAATCTGTGCACAGAGCAAAAGTCAGTCACAAATTGGCGATCCCTTGGAGGTAATTATTCAAATTGACTCAGGTAACGTAGATAATGTTAGGAATTAGCTCATACTAAGAGCTGTACAAACAGTTGGCGTTAATAATTTCAGAGCTCGGAGGGTGGAGATAGTATATAATCAATAGTGTTGTGGCCTCCGTGTGGCCCCTCTTTCAACTCATTCCCCCACCGGTCAATCGCTGAACTACCAGCCAAGCAATCGGAGCTCGCGAGACTCACAAAAGTTACCCGGAATCCTAGTGAGTTCGATACAGCGAGCCTGGATGCCCCCAGGGTTTTGGACGTACCGGTATCGATACCTGCACCTTCATATTCAGAGCTCTGCATTATATTGCATAGATGTGCTGCTATGATAATTATTCCCTGTATACCTCAAGCACCGCAGGAGCCCCTTCTAAGGTGTTGGGCCGCAATCTGCCAAGTAAGTGTTGCAGGACCCACAAAAAACTGTAGGTAAACAATTTGTTTCTTCGCCTTGTGTACTTGTAATAAACCCCACATTCCGCCCAGGGGGTCTGCCCCACTAAACACCACGCCCACCCAGTGGTTTCCTTTCCATCATATAATTCATTCGCAAGGCAAATCAGGTCAATAACCGTCGCACCTAGACGATAATCCATCAACCTTCCTCATCATGGCCGAGTCCGACGCCAATGACGGCTCAGCCCATGAAGGGAATCCAATGGTCTTGTCCGTAATGAGCAGCTCTACCAAGCGGCGGGTCCACGAATTGCATTCTCTCACCGAGCGAATACAGCGGAGTGGTAAGATTTCGATCCCAATTTACCTCTGGAGATTCCATGCTTGGAAAATGGATAAATTGACATGATTCTAAACAGAACTTCCACAGGAGGAGTTTCCGCTTGTCATTCAGTTACTTTTCAAAACGCACCCATACTACTACGATCGAAACTCCCGGGATGCTGTTCGAAAGTGTTTTCTCCAGATGTTCGAGTCCGAGACGCTTTCTAGTGCATACATCAGGTATCTCGTCGCTGCCACCAAGAACGAATCACAGAAGGGTGGAATTGCTCCTTCCAGCGCTTTCGTCTTACTCGAGTGGGCCTCCGTTATCATATCCCAGATATCGAAGTCGTTGGAGCTCTTCAACGCTCACATCAACGACCTACTGGCTGCGCAGGTATCGTTACTAGAGTTGTGCATGGGATCACCACATGCAAAGGGCAGTCTTAAGAAGTCTGCGCTCACAGTCGCTAGACGTGGTCTGCGGGCAGCTTTCTCGACGAAAAATGAGTACGAGGCTATTATCAAGGCGATGGTTGAAGGTCTCACAGCGAAGGGTTCTACATCGACACAAAAGAATGCGCTTTTACTAGGTGTTATCAGTGGGGTGTGCGCTAGGGCGCCAAAGTTGAGGGAGGTATTGGGGGGCTTGAAGAAGGGAATCTACGAATTCTATGCTAGGGAGCTTATCATGTCGAGGACTCCTATCCCCCAATATATATCTGGGTCACTTCATGACTTTTTCCGAGAATTCACCACTCTGGAAGAGTTCGAGGCCGAGATAGTGCCTGCGCTGGATAAGGCCCTTTTGCGGTCTCCTGAGGCTGCGTTAGATGGCCTAATTACCTCACTTTTCAAGTCGCTATCGCCGACGATCGACATATCCAAGGCAATAGCCGACAAGTTATTAAAACCCCTACTATCTTCGATCAAGTCTAGCAATGTCAACATTCGTAATGGTGCTGTCCTTGCATTCACAACAGGCATGGATAAATCTCTTGAGGGTGATGAACGAGCGATTGGCAAAATCATTGACGAATTGGTGAACCCGGTGAAGGCGGGAAAAGTCACAGCTGCAGATCAACGGGTTTTATATGCTACTATGATAGAGACATTATCTTTGTCTGACCACGTTAGCGGAAATTTTTCTGCCAACCTCGCTGAGATTGCCATCAAGGAACAAAACGAGGCAGTTCTTCTGAAGCTATCCTCTGCTTTCTTTAACTCATTAGCCAGAGAACTCAAGAAAGAGATCGAGCCAGTGAAAGGTATAGTCGATACTATCAACAAAGGGTTGACGGATAAACGACAAAACTTTAGGCGAACATGGATCTTGAAAATTGGAGATTTGATCTGGGATATGGGAGAGACACCAAACACCGTCACTATAAAATTTTGTGAGAAAATTATGCAAAAAATAGTGGACTCCTGGGCGGAGGTGGTAACAAACCCACTCCCCGCAGCCCAGACTGGTCTTGTTACAGCTGGTTATGTTTTCACGGCGCTTGCATTGGATAAGATGGCAAACTGGGATAATGAGAAGATAGCCTTGATAGTCAAAAAGGCAGACATAGTCAAACAATGTCTCGCAACCGCACCAAAGCTATCATTTCTCTTAAATCACAAAGTCTACTCTAAGCTTACACAAGTCGATGACCAGAAGTGGGCGATAAGAGCATTGGCAGCTACAGCAGATCATGTAAAATACGAAGCCAATCACGCGGACGCATGGGCTCTAGCCTTCTTGTACCTCCTCTGTGCCCACAATTCTCCGCTCGAGATCCGAAATCAAGCCGTATCTGCTCTTTCCTCCGCTTACCTCCACCGCCCAGAGGCTATCGGCAAGGTTGTATTGAACGGAGTATGGCAGTGGCTAAGAAAGATCGAGAATCACGAGAAAGACAATGCCCCTTCCGCTGCTAAGACTGAGGGAATTCACATAGGCCTTGCTATCCATGCAATCTGTCTCTCGGCCAACACGGCAGGCAGGCTTGAAACTGGGGCCGGGCTCGAGGAGATGGTTAAGAATCAGCTTGTCAATCTTGCGGTCGTTACCCATCATGAGCTTATGCCAGGCGTTGATTGGATCCGTCTTTGCCAAAAGACCGGAATTGACCCGGGAGAGTTGGCTAGTGAGAAGGCTGCGAGGTTGGTCGGCGAGATTAGAATGTACACGGGCTTAAGTGGGAGATCCTCCTACATTCGGGGAGCTGCCCTGAAGGCATCAGCAACATTGGCCTTCGTGGCGCCCGTTGCTATTACCCCCTTGGTTGTCCAGCTATTCACAGACGATCTTAACCCAGCATTGCTAAGAGGAATCGGCCCTCAAGAAGTAGCAATCTGGAAGGCTCCTCCAGGAATAGCCTATGTTAATGTTCTCTCTAAATCTAGCGCTAGTGTCCGGCAAGAAAAGTCAAAAGATGCAGATACTCTGAAGTGGGAAGCCGAACTTCGGGCCCAACTTGCACAGAAGAAAGGTGCCGAGCGTAAGCTTACTACCGATGAGAAAGCAAGGGTGGAAGAACAAGTCGCCAAAGAGGCAGTGATTCGGAAGAATGTAGAAGAGGTCAATCTAAAGTTGAACCGAGGTATCGGCGCCATCCAATGCCTTGCCGAGGGGCCGCCCACTGCTGTAGAGATGTGGATGGGTGCGGCAGTGAGGGCACTACTCAAGGTGATGGAGGCTGGCGCGGGAGTGGTTATTGGTGATAGTGGGGTCAAAGCTTATCTGGTTTGTTCGCACCCAAACCTAAACCCCTGCCCCCACACCAAACGATGAAACTTACAGATTACAGGCCTGCGCGGAACATGTATCAACTAGGCTCGGGGTTCTGAGGGCATTTATTGGTATCGCGAGTCTCAGAGCATTGAAGGTTGGAGAACTATCTCCCGAAGTACAAGAGGAGCCACTTGGAGGTAACGCCGTATACTAACCACTTCTGAGGAAGTGCACCTGCTGACTCTATCCCTAGCTCTGGCAACACGTCTACTATATCGGCTTCGCTTCACCGGAGAGCAGCGCCCCTTCGATACCGTTTCGCTCGTTTACTTGCTGTCCTTCGTTAGTTTGGTTTTAGAGAAAGGAGGTATAGGTGCAGCGGAAGCGTCTGAAGAGGCCGACGAACAGATTGTACTCGCAATAGAGTTCCTATCGTTCCATACAGAATCATGTATGTAGTCACACCACTTTTAGGTCACTATAGCTAATCCGTGGTAGGCATCGACCCTAACGTTCCTCGTGGGCACATATTGAAACTTTTAATCAACTCAATGCAGCGATATACAGCACACTATAAACTAATCAAGGACTGCCTTCTTGATCTGTGTAGATGTATTGCCAGCTCAATATCATTGGATGAAATCAAAATCCTGATTGGCGGCGTCATTTCACCAGAAGTCAATGTTCGGACCGCAACTTTACAGGCTATCGATGCAGAAATTGATCTCACAGATTTTGACTTTGCCGAGGAGCTTTGGTTGGCCTGCCATGATGAGCTCGACGAGAACGCAGAACTAGCGAAATCAATATGGGAGGAGAACGCCCTAGAAGTTCACCAGGATTCTGCCCGAAAAATAATTCCATTTTTGGAATACATGGATAAACCACTGAGAGCAGCGGCAGCGAGAAGTTTAGCGGAAGCTGTTAGACAATTTCCTGATGTTTTCCCGAATACACTTGATACCCTACAGGACTTCTACCGCGAGAAGGCCAAACCCATTCTTCCTGCATACGATGAATTTGGTATGCTTAAGAAAATCGATAACCGTGACCCTTGGGAATTTAGAAGTGGCATTGCACTTGCTTTCAAGGAGCTAGCGCCAATCTTCGTCTCAGCCAGGCTTGTGGAATTCTGCGCGTTCCTAATTGAAGGGGGGCCACTTGGTGATAGAAACCACACCGTCCGCGAAGAAATGATTGAAGCTGCTACCGCAATCATTGCAGCCCAAGGCGCCACCCACGTAGAAGAACTTATGGAAGTTTTCGAGCAGAGTCTGGAAGGGCCTGATGATGGATCAGAACTTCGGGATAGGATCAACGAGGCAGTTATCATTCTTTATGGTGCTCTTGGGAGACATTTAGGAAGTGGAGACAAGCGGATACCCGGTGTTGTTGATCGATTATTGGCTACACTAAGCACCCCGAGCGAAACAGTACAGTATGCAGTTGCGGAATGCCTGCCCCCACTAATCAAAGCTTCGAGGGATAAGGCCCCGGATTACATCAAGAAACTACTGGACCAGTTATTTACAGCTAAAGCTTACGCTGCACGCAGGGGGGCTGCATATGGCCTTGCTGGCGTGATCAAAGGACGGGGTATATCCGCGCTGAAGGATTACAGGGTCATGTCAGCGCTTCGAGGAGCTGTGGAGAACAAGAAGGAGCCCAATGCACGCCAGGGTACCCTTTTCGCTTATGAACTCCTTTCGTTGATCCTTGGGAGGTTGTTCGAGCCATATGTGATCCAGATACTGCCACTTTTGCTCCAGAGCTTTGGCGATAGTGTCATCGATGTTCGGGAGGCTTGCTCAGATGCTGCCAAGGTCTGTTTCTCGAGTTTGAGTTCGTATGGTGTCAAAGTCATTCTCCCGGATCTATTAGAAGGTCTTGATGAACCGGCATGGAGAAGTAAGAAGGGTGCTTGCGAAACCCTTGGGGCAATGGCCTACCTGGCACCTCATCAGTTGGCTATTAGTCTTCCCGAGATTATCCCGCCATTAACTACTGTCCTGAATGACTCGCATAAAGAAGTCCGAGCAGCCGCAAACAGAAGTTTGAAGAAGTTTGGTGAAGTTATCAGTAACCCCGAAGTTAAGGACGTAGTGGACGTTCTGTTGAAGGCACTCAGCGATCCTACAAAGTATACGGACGACGCCCTAGATGTTCTTATGAAAGTGTCGTTCGTGCACTATCTAGATGCTCCATCACTCGCATTGGTAAGTTCTTGACTCAAACCATTTTGATCGAGTGATTGACTTATGACGCAGATTGTCCGCATTTTAGAACGAGGCCTTGGGGACCGATCCGCCACAAAACGGAAGGCCTCCCAGATCATCGGTTCTTTGGCGCATCTTACGGAGAGGAAGGATGTTATGGTTCATATCCCCATTTTAGTATCTGGCCTGAAGCAAGCAATTGTTGATCCAGTGCCTGCTACAAGAGCGACTGCTTCGAAAGCACTCGGATCACTTGTCGAGAAGCTTGGCGAGGATGCTCTACCAGATATCATTCCAGGTCTTATGGCTACTCTTAAGTCCGACACTGGTGCTGGAGATAGGTTGGGTTCCGCACAGGCACTGTCGGAAGTTCTCTCTGGACTTGGTACCCAGCGCTTGGAGGAGACCCTCCCAACGATTCTCCAAAATGCCAACAGCTCGAAGCCATCTGTTCGCGAGGGCTTCATGTCACTATTCATCTTCTTGCCAGCCTGTTTCGGAAACTCCTTCAGCGCGTATCTCAGCAAGATTATTCCCCCAATTCTTTCTGGTCTGGCGGACGATATTGAATCTATCAGAGAGACCTCCCTGCGAGCTGGTCGTTTATTGGTCAAGAATTTCGCAACCAGAGCCATCGACTTGCTGTTACCTGAGCTCGAGCGAGGACTTGCAGATAACAACCACAGAATCCGTTTGTCTTCAGTTGAATTGGTCGGGGATCTTCTCTTCAATCTTACTGGTATCAGCGGTAAGGCCGAGCAAGATGATCTAGAGGCCACCGGAGAAATAGGAAACTCTCTTCTTGAGGTCCTCGGTAAGGAGAAACGTGACAAAGTTCTTTCGGCACTCTACATATGCAGATGCGATACATCTGGCCAAGTTAGACTTGCAGCCGTCGCCGTTTGGAAAGCACTTGTGGCAAGCCCCAGAACACTCAAGGAGTTGGTACCAACTCTTACCCAACTCATCATTCGACGACTTGCGAGTTCGAGCACGGAACAAAAGGTTATCGCCGGGCAGGCACTTGGGGAACTTATCCGGAAAGCTGGCGAGGGTGTGCTGTCGACCTTACTACCGACACTCGAGGAAGGCCTTCGCTCCGCTACGGATACTGATGCCAAGCAGGGTATCTGTATTGCCCTCAAGGAAGTGGTCGATTCTACGTCTCGTGAGTCACTGGAGGGCTATGAAATCACTCTGGTATCTGTGGTACGAACAGCGCTGGTAGACGCAGACAGGGATGTAAGAGAGGCCGCAGCAGAGGCGTTCGATGCTCTTCAAAAACTCATTGGCAAGAGGATCGTCGACCAAGTTCTTCCGCATCTCCTCAGCCTTCTCAGGTCGGAGGGCGATGCAGAACATGCTTTGGCAGCACTCCTCACATTACTTACAGAGCAGACTCGCTCTAATATTATTCTGCCTGTCCTTATCCCAACACTGCTCTCTCCCCCAATTTCAAACTTTAACGCTCGCGCACTCGCATCACTTGCGAAAGTTGCCAGCAGCTCTTTGAACAGGAGACTGCCTAATATTATGAACTCGCTGATGGACAATATTATCGTCTGCCAAGACGAAGAGCTACTTGCGGAGCTCAATGCCTCCTTTGATTCGGTCCTTCTCTCTGTGGACGAGTACGATGGTCTGAGCACAGCAATGAGCGAAATGCTAAAATTAGTCAAGCACGACGATCACAAAAAGAGAGCTTGTGCCTGCGAGCACTTTGCCAGATTCTTTGCAGAAACAGACGTGGACTACTCTAAATATACCCAAGACTGTATCCGCGTACTACTAATCTCCTTCGACGATCGTGATAAGCAAGTGGTGAAGAACGCCTGGAGCGCCCTCAACGAGCTAACCAGGAAGCTCAGAAAAGAGGAAATGGAAGGCCTCGTATTCTCAACCAGACAAGTCCTCCAGCAAGTCGGTGTTCCCGGGGCGGAATTACCAGGTTTCTCTCTGCCAAAGGGAATAAATGCCATCCTCCCCATATTCTTGCAGGGCCTGATGTACGGAACTCCCGATCAGCGAACTCAATCCGCGCTAGCAATATCAGACATCATCGACAGAACCAACGGTGAATCATTACGTCCTTTCGTCACCCAGATCACCGGGCCGTTGATTCGTGTCGTCTCGGAGAGATCTGTGGATGTCAAGGCAGCGATCCTATTAACTTTGAATTCGTTACTACAAAAGATCCCGACATACCTGAAGCCGTTCTTACCCCAGCTGCAGAGAACCTTTGCAAAATCCTTGGCAGACACGTCGAGTGACCTTTTGAGGACCAGGGCGGCCAAGGCTTTGGGGACTCTTATCACCTTGACAGCTAGAATTGATCCTTTGATTTCTGGTTTGCTTATCCCGAGATATCACGAAGATTATTGCTAACCAGTTTATTCCAGAATTGGTAACGGGAGCAAAGACACCTGATCCTGGTGTGAAAGATGCCATGATGAAAGCCCTCTACGAAGTCGTCAGCAAGGCTGGTGGGAACATGGGTGAACCGTCTAAAGCATCTATACTCTCACTCATAGAAGACGACCTCGACCAGGACGACGGTAATACACCCTCCCGTCCTCCCCTTCCCCATATCTATCTCCCTTACTTACTTAATATCAGACCGCATGGCCATTGCCGGAGCCCGCCTATTGGGTGTCCTAGTACCCCATCTTTCCCCAGACAATTCCACCAGAGTGATACGGTAATCTCCTATCTCCCCCCCCCCCACTGCTCCTTCCATTACACAAGGAAAAAGCACAAAAGAGAGAACAATGCGATCTGACCTTTTTTAACCGCCCACAGAACCCACGTGGTTTCGAACGCCTTCACAAAAGCATCGGTTCTTGGCCTCAATGCCGTGCTCGCAGAGTCGCCTGCTAGTCTGACTGAATCCCCCTTCTTTGAGGAGACACCGTCGATTATTAGCCAAGGAATATCACACAAGAATGTATGTCTTCCCTTTCGTTCTTTTTTTCTTTCTTTTTTGTTTTCTCTTACTTTTGTAACCCCCCCTCCTATCATCACACATCGGCTGGCCGCTCTCTCCCTTTCCTCAGTACACAAGGGATAGCCTAGAGAAAAAGAGGGAAAGCTTACAAAAAAATTACTATTTACAGCCCTTCATATCGGACAACTGCGTTTTAGCCGCAGGTAAATTCTTAATATCCTCGGATCTAAGCAAGCCCTTTGAAACGACAAAGAGCATCCTAGAGTCGCTCACGCAAGCCATAAAAAACCCCTTAAGCGCATCGACAGACACAAAACGCCTGGCGCTAGTAGTTATCCGAACCGTCAGCCGCCTACAACCAGAAGTAAGCGCCCTCTCCCCACCCAATCTATTCATAGAAAAATAAGGAAAAAGAAAAAACACATCCATCCCATTCACAAGAACCAAAAAACTCACACTTATCTCTTTTTATAATCCCTCCAGATAATCAGACCCCACCTCCCTCTCTTAGCGCCCGTGATCTTCTCTTCGGTCCGGGATATCGTCATCCCTGTGAAGCTCTCGGCGGAACAAGCGTTTATAGCCATCTTCCAGGTGGTCCAGCAAGGCGACGCGGTGTTCGAAAAGTACATTGGCACGGTGGAGGGACCGCAGAAGCGCAGCATGCAGGACTACTTCCGCCGTGTCGCGATGAAGTTGGCTGCCGCTGAGAAGGAAAGGAACGAGGCGGGCGGGGCGGGGCTGGGCTTGAATAGCGATGAGGAGGAGGATATGAAGGAGATTATGAGTGTTGGGCGGGTTGATAGTGAGGGGTGGACGAGCGGTGATTAGGGTGGTGATTAGGGTGGTGATGATGAAGAGGATGGATTTGTAATGAATCTCTTTTTTCCTTTTTTTCTTTTCGTCTCCTTCTTTAGCCAAAAGTTTAGCCTTTTTATTTTCTTCTGGAAATCATAGCGAGGTTTTTTTTCTTCTTTCTCCTCACTTTTCGCAGGGTAAATTTAAATTTCCGTAGGCTTGCTTGCTATTCGTGACATGGTACAGTCCTGTACTGCACATATACGTATCTTGAGTCCAGTGGTCTCTGCCCAAAACATCACCACACAAGACACTCACAAGCAAACGCAGATTGAGGACATTAGTCTATCATGAGCGTACTCGTACTTCGTACATAACAGCACAAAAAACCATACCATACCATACCACTACAATACCCAAAGAGAAAAACATAGAAAAAGAGAAAATTAAGCATCAAACGGTATCGTATTAATACAACAAATTACAGCGCCGATACAATCTCAGAACCAAATCCTACAACCCCCCTCGCCTGCGAGAAAAGAAAAAAGAAAAAAAGAGAAACCCAATCCTAGCCAAGCTATGCAAATCCCCATTCTATCGCATCATACAACGTACAGGTATCCAAACACCCTCTTCGCAACTCGAGTCATAATCAATGAACTAAGCCCAGGCCACCACCACGAACCAAGGACAGGTTATCGCAGCACGAAAGTATAAACTTATCGCCGCCGCCGCTGCTGCTGTTGCTACTGTTCCCACGGCAAACGTCGTTCCACTTCCAGTCCGGTATAAAAGTTCCAATAAAATAAAAGCATGCACGGATTGGATGACAGAGATGAAAGGATGGAACAGTCTAGGCCATCCTCGCAAACATGTCACCCAGGGAGGCACTTCCGCCTCTAAAGCTCAAGACGGGATATTTACTCTCGGCCAGTCGCTTCTCCGCCGCAATGGATTCGAGGACCCTGTTTATGGTGAGTAAGTTAAGTTTAAGTTTAGTCAGGCAGGCAATCCCAGCCAATGCGAAATGGGGAAAGAGACAAAGAGGAAAACTTACCACTCAACACGAACATATCTAACACCATTCCCCTTCTTGGTCAAAACCTCCTTCTGTAACTTTCCCGCCGCAAGCCCACCCCCAATTCCCCCACCACCACCACTACCAGGCCCATCAACAGGTTTAGCAAGAACAACATGACTAACCCTCTTCCGACTCATAACCGTTGTCACAGCGGCCCCATTCGCAACGAGTACCCTCTTCAACTCGACGTCCGAGATTAGCGGTGCGGTGGATCCATTAACGTATATCGTGCATCCAGCGAATATCCTTTTCTTTTCTCTCTCGACTTCGACTCCAACCTCTCCCTCCTTCCCATCCTGCTCCTTCTTCACCCCTGGTTTCGACGACGCTGTTGATATGGCGGCGGCGATAATAGTAGGAGTAGCCTCACGGAATTGTTTCTGTAACTTTGAGTTCCGGGACCTATGCCATGAGGCGGGCTTTGAAATGCCCGAGCCGACTTGGTGTCCGGTTGAGGAACTGTTGTAGTTATCTATGCGGAGTTGTTTGAGTTTTGGTTGGGAGCGGCCCATTTTTTTATTTATTTATTTATTTCTCCGTGAAGAATTTCGGTTGGCGGAATGGTACAGTACCTATACGACAGGAAGTGGTTTGGATGAATGGACGGAGGGTGGGTGGGTGGGAAGGAGGGAGGGAGGGAGGGAAGCGTGGGAAGACGTGGTGTTGATGTTGTCGCTTTGCCCTTGGGGGTTTAGCGTGTTTGGTGATTCGCGTTGCGCAATGCCGTTAGGGACGTGCGCATTCTGGACGTGTGTGTGTGTGTGTCGTGGAAACTGTGAGTGTGGTGGGTGCGGTATTATGGTTTCGAGTGATAGTTTGGGGTTTGTGGGTATGATAACTGTGGGGGGTTTTCTTTTAGTGAAATGGTATGGTTATAATAATATTATTGTTATCATTTTCATAATATTATGAACTATACGGGGAAGCTTGATAATTATGCTCGCCAACTGCCATAGCAAAGTAAACTCTCTTTGGCTATTTTTCAAGCTGGATATTGTGATTGGCAGGGCAAACACCACCCATTGGTACCATCCTTGATACAAGTATCAACAACAAAAAAGTAATTCCTATCATAGCCTTTTTTTTTTTTTTTTTTTACAAAATTAGTCATTACCACAATTAGGCCCCGAGTAGTAGAGAGAGAAGCCTTAAGGGAAGCACCTCTTGCAAAGGGTAGTACTTTTTTTCACTCGAGGCCTAATCTAATGAGTCAATTCACTTTGCAACATTCATTTGTTTCAAGTGCTTTTCTGATATATTGATTGATTACCGGTACAGTATGGCTCAACCGATCAGGCATGCTGAGGAGAGATGATGATGAATGTTAATTAGCTGCGCGACACACCGTTTGCGGTCCTGATAGCACAATGGCTGGCAGGAGCAGACAGAGTGCGTATACTGTACTCGTACAGTGCTTACCTCCAGGAAACTCTCCACTACACTCCTCTCCATAAGTGGCAGGCGTTAATAGTAGTAGTACTACTAGCAGTACCCCCAAAGCATATGAACCCGGAGAAATGCTAATAGCTTACAGTGCAGTATCCCCAAGCAGTTACTCGAATTACAATATAGTGCTGGTGGTCCTTTATAATACGATCCGACAGCCGAAACAAAAAAAATCTCAAATAAACAAAAAACAAAACAAAACAAAAACAAGAAAAACAAAACAAAATCCCACCACGACGCTCGAGAGACTGCATCGCATTGCACTGCACCGCGCTCAATTGCATAGCAGCCGCCGCACCACGGTATCTCCATCCCTCCTCCAGCAGTAGTAGCAGCAGCAGCAGCAAAACATCCTACACTACAGCACCCTACTGCATAGTACTGTACTGCTACTGTACCTACTACAGTACCGTACTCATCCACGATACTAACCTACCGTACAGCCCACTGCACTCCACTATTCCCACCCAGGCATCCCTCCTCCTCCATCTCCTCCTCCTCTTCCCCACAATTCTCGAAGAAAAAAAATAAAGCACGTTTTTACTCATTTCTTTTTTATTTTCTTCTTCTCACCTCACCTCACACTCCCCTCCTCCGTCATCCCTCATCCCATCATATCATAATTATCATACAATACAAAACACTAGTTAGTTTCCCCTCGGTCTCTTCAATCCATCCCTCCATCCCTCCCTCCATCCCTCTCCATCCATCCATCCAACCCGCTTCATAAAATTCCAAAACCCATTTTCCTAGCTTCGGTCCACACCCTGTCTCCTTTCCTTCCATGCTTGCTTGCTTGCTGCTAGATGGATTCTCCTGCCCTGCCCTGCCCTGCCCTGCGATGCAAGTAATATCATACTGTACCCTTCAAGCATAGGCGTAGGGCTGAGGATTTATGCATTTACGAGATTTTACTGGCTAGTTTGGCAATGTATGATATGAATCTTACATGAAGGAATTAGGGTTGGGTTTTAGGTTTACTTTTTTTTGTTTTGTTTCTTTTTCTTTTTGAAATTTGAAAATGATTGTTTTGTTTCAAGCTTGGGGTTTCGGCCAGTCTTTCCGATATTTGTTTTCGTATCCATAGCTAAGTTAGGTATGATAGTTAAGTTAAGTTTAGTTTAGTTAAGTTAGTCGGTTGGTTATTTTGCTTATGATAGTGGCGTAAAGGTATGCCATTGGATGGGTATGATGAAGGAGGAGGAAGGAGGGGAATTGGGTGTGGTGGGGTATCCGTTTCAGAACTCCATATCAGAGAGAGACTTGCACTTCCCCTCCTTCCACTCAGGCTCATACTTGTAACTCCACACCCCGAGAGCAAGATAAATACGATGCTTATTCTATTTTTTTCCATACTGTATTTGTATCTCGGTAACTCAAGTTAGCATAATTCACCAGAGTAAAAATACTCCCCCTCTTCCCCTCCTCTCCTCCCCCCTCCCCACTGTCTGAGCAACCAACCATACCGGTACTTGGGTTGAGTTAAAAAAAAATAGCTCCCACCCCCACCCCCCCAATTAAAAATAAAAATAAAAAAAAACCAAGAGACAACTCAATGATATTCCATGATGAAGGCAAAGACAAGGGAGAGAGAAGGAAAACAAAAAAAAAAAGTCACAATTAGGAAATTATTATGACAGCGCTAATCCATAATTGGGAAAATGCAAAATGGACCAATGATGAGAGCCGCGCTGATCGTGTGGTAGTACGCTACTGCAAGGACAGGGGTGTGAGGTGAGTGTTGATTTATGCTCTACTATCAACTTGCGCCTACTGCAAAACTGTACGCGATGCTTTGCATTTGGCGCCGCACGGTTGTAATTTCCCCATGGTTGCACATTTGTTTATGATGTATGATATGTATGATATGGATGGTATGAATGGTGGTGCCTTACTCGTAGGATTACCGGTCGGTACGGTAGGAAGGGAAAGGGATGATGCAAGAAAGGGAAGAAAGGAAGAAACAGACAAAAGGGAGGTGAGGAAGGATGAAGGTCTGTATGTATGGTGATGATTATGATAATAATGGAATTGAGCCAGGTTGGTTGGTTGGTTAGTGGGTTATGTATCATATGCTAGCTATGATCTCTATGGAGGAGGGACTAGACTACCGTCCCGGTAACTTGTCACATCTGTCAAAAAAGTGAGGAACGGAAGAAGAGGAGTAGAGAGGAGGAGGGAAAAGGTAATGATAGTTATGCACGTACGGCACTCTACTTCTGCGTTGTACTGTACTGTACTGTACGAGTACTGTACCTACTTCAACGTATGGGGTACCTATCTATCTATTCATCTATCTATCTATCATATCTACCTGCCCGGGTGGGAATTTCTCCGGCAAAAAGCTAAAACTGATTTGTTTGGATTAGTACTGACCATGTCAGCAGGAAGGATGAGGAGGGGGTAAAGTCTACGAGTATGATACAAGAAAAACTCATAGCAGAGCAGATAATAGAATTAAAATAAAAATAAAAATAAAAAATGAGTTTGCGGGAATTTGAATTCAGATCGGTAGTTATTTTTTTATTTTTTATTTTTTACACCCCCCCCCATATTTTTTCCCCTTTCCATTTGAAGGGACGGGGCGGACGGACAGACGGACGGACAAAGAAAGACAGATGGCGATAGGGAGGAAGAGGAAGAGGAAGAAGGGAGGGAAACTTTTGCGGGCATATACTGTACGGTCGTATGATCGCTGGCAGGGCCAGGCCAGGCAGGCAGGCAGGCAGGCAGGCAGGCAGGCAGATGGATAGACAGGAATGACAAAAAAAAAAGTTTATGAGAAACAGGTACCGGTGGCGGTCGGTATAGTACCAGTGTGCTACCACAGTAAGGTAAGGTAAGTTTGAACGTCGGGCTTCTGCCAGATCTAGATATTATCATCAGTCATTCATTCATTCATTCATTCCTTACTTCAGCCATAGTCTACATACAAGGTCTCATAAACCCCCTCACTTCAATACGAAAAGGAAGGAAGGAATATCATACCTTTTCCCTCCGGCACTTGACGACAACTACTAGTTACTGAATCAAAGAATATCTCAGCACTTTTCACACCCCCCCCACTCATAATAATAATAATAATAATAATAATACTTTGTCTGCTTACATACAACGTCTCCCCCCTTCCCTTCCTTCCGATCAACAAGCAACAACATCGGCAGGTGGACACGAGCATGGGTAACCGCTAGCCAAATTTAGAACAATCAACCTCCCCCTCTTTCCACTCCACTCCCCTTCCCCTTCCCCTCCAGTTTACCGTATCATACCATACACAACAACAACTCATATCCTTAAGTTAGCCTATCCCCTACAAGTAACAAAACACAAATAAAAAATTAAAAAAAAAAAAGACAATTGGTAGAATTGTAATTATATTCATTTCCGAAAAGATGAAAAAAGAAAAAAGAAAAAACGAGAAAATCAATTATATCTCAATCGTCGTAATCCTATTTCATACCTATGATATTATTACAGTGGGGGAACAATAAAATGGAAATCCCCCCCCCCAAGCTGAATCTCACCATATCACTACAGTACGGTACTGTCCGAGTTGCTAGCTAAGTTAGCTAACTAGCCTGGTACAGTGCCCGTGACACCGGTAGGTACTGTATTTTTATTTTTACTTCCACTCGCATCGTACAAGCAATGTTTCTTCCTGAAACAACGGACGCTTAATAAACTGATGAGCAAGAAAAAGAAGGGGAAGGAGAAGGAGGAGAATTTCAAAGATTAGTTTTTTCCCTCAATTTCTTTCTTTCCTCCCTCTTCCTCTCTTGATTTGAGTTACCTATTCAATATTATTATTATGGGAAGTATATATACCGCAATAAGTCAAGTAGTTACATGGAGGAGCTCTACATTTTTTAATTTTATTTTTCAAAAAAAAAAAAAAAACTCGTAGATTTAGGGCTACCGGTATCCTCACCCTAACTTACCGGTATCCCTTACTTAACTTCATCATTCCCGGATTGTTGTGTGATTGTGCTACATACGGTACTATTGTTATTGTCAATGGACGGATGGATGAATGGATGTATGATATGAGGGTTTCATACAACAGGGACGGTAGGTAGTCCATGGTTTTTCTAGACATACATACCGACCGTACTATACCATAGCGTGGCATGGTTGTTGTCTGTTCGTCCGTCATTCTTGTCATTGAACCCCACTACGGTACTGTATCATGGCTTATCCGGTTACAAAAGGCTATCCCACGTTACCCAGATTATTATATGACAGCCCCCCCCCCCCTCTATCTAGAGTACCGTACCGGTAATCTGCCAATTCTATGTAACACCAACCGGAAGGTAAAGGAAAAAAATATAAAAAAAAATAAAGAGGCACAGAGGCACAGCGTTTAACTTAGGCTTAAGGCTAAGCTGAAAAAGCCTGGTCTGGTCCAGTTAGTTACAAGTATCATACCGAAGTTACATAGGTAGCTAGCTAGCCATTGATACCTACCTACGGTACCTACCTGCCGTAGCTAGGCTTTTCATAGTTGCCTTGAATTCAAAGCCCTAACTGACTAACTATGATAACCCGAATTAAACCAATTCAACCCTCCTCCTCCTCCTCCCAACAGAGAGGGGTTAGAAAGAAAGAAAGAAAGAAACTCAATTGCAGAGATATATACAACACACCTGGGGAAAAAAAAAACCCCGTATCATATCATATCATATCATAAGCTTAGCAATAAAGTAGTAATAGTCATCATGATAAATCTAGACATCACCATTTTTAACAATTTAACATTTTTTTTTTCTTCCCCCACACACATATTATACAGTACAGTACAGTACATAACCCTAGTTAGACCAGCATCCGGTTATCAATCAATCAATTCAATTCAATCAATTAATTACCGGTAAGCGTGGCAGGCAAACAATCAAGCGAGCAAGAAAGAAAGAAAGAAAGAAAGAAAGAAAGAAAGCACCCGCACGAGTACCGGTAAACGTATGATGGAGTTAAGGCAAATAAGGAAGCACGGTACATTTTTTATTATTTTACCCTTCCTTGCAAAAAGCGTGATATCTGGGGTACAGCACAGTACTGTGCAATAGATAGACTACCATACCGCATCATCCATCAGCCCATGAAAAACTGTTCCTATCCATCCGTCCACTTCTATCCACTCTACTGTTACTGTCACTGTACAATACCGGTATGATAATATGATGCTGTACCGTAGGTAGTGCACTCACTCACTCGTTCATCATAGTTTGCCAAGTGCGAACGAACACCAAGAACGCAAAGAGCCGGCAGCTAGTCTAGCTAGTCTAGCTAGTTAGTTAGGAACCATACCATACCATACATCTATTCCATCATTTCCCCATCCAATGGATAACATTGCAGAAGCTCTGTACTGTAGTTTCAACTTACGTACGGCAGCTATTATACAGAAACCAAAGTAACCATTTCATTAACTTACCCATCATATCCTACGAGTGCTAGTACAAGTATACCCCATCACGCGCAGGCAGGCGGGCAGGCGGGCAGGCGTGCCAGTATCATACAGTACCGCAAAGCCCAACCAAAAAGAAAACCAAACGGCAATTCCCGAGCGTGCGAAGCCACCCATCAACTCTCTTCCTTCCTTCCTTCCTTCCTTCTTTCTCCCTCTCCTGCTGTGTGAAGTGAAGACAAGAGAAAAAAGAAAAAAAAAGAAAAAAAAAGAAAGAAAAAAGAAAAAATGCGTACCTAATCAATACTATCCGCTTACTTACTCCACTCTCGTTCATCCCGCGCTAAACCATAAATGGGCGGTACGGTAATAATGGTGGTGGTGGGGGAGGAAGGAAGGGTCAAAACATATCATAACCATTTTTACCGAACAAAGTAATAAACTAACCTATCATAGTCACAAAATCAATAAAAAAACACGAAACACATTTTTCTTCGGCTCTGATCGGCCGGTCCGCTTCTCTCACTCACTCACCCACTCACCCACTCACTGGTTGGGTCTGTCTGTCTGTTCCGCCAGGCTGGACTGGACTGGACTGGCTTGGTTAGTTAGTTAGCTTCATAGCAAACCCTTCACAATTAATAAATATCTACAGTACTTAACTAAACTAAACTATAATAGGAAGAAAAATACAATCGTAGGTAGCGAGAAAGAAGAGAAATTTTTTTTTTTTTTCCGTGGTGGGGGTGCACAAAAAAAAAAAAAAAAAAAAGAATGAGAGAGAGACAAAAAAGTTCAAAGTCAACCTTGTAGTCTAAACTGTACGAACGTGGCGTGCAATGATTGGAGCGGTATCCGTTACTTACTTTATAAGTTAATGGGGTGAAAGGAAAGGAAGGGAAGGTAAAAAAGAAAAAGAAAAAGGAAAAGAAAAAAAAGAAAAAAAGAAAAAAGAAAAAAGAAAAAAAAACAGGTTTCACAAGGTGTGAGTTGTTATTGGCGGGATTGGATTGGGAGTGGAGGTGCTTTGCTTGTGTGGTGGTGGTGGTGGTGGTGGTGGTGGTGGTGGGGGGTTACTATGATAACTCGAGTACGGTAGTACCGTGACAATGCTGTGCTGTGCCGGTACTACCGTAGTATCATTAATTATCATACTAGTGAAGTTGAAGTAAAGGAAAGAAAGCAAAAAGATGACTCAGATAGATAGATATGATGGATAAATATCATAGATAGATAGAGGGCAGAAAATAAATAACATCATAATCGGAAGGAACGACGACTACATACGACCGCCAAAACGGTGCCATTGGTTCAGAGT
>Ga0307507_10005331_pt1 | contig 21253 bp, 21 predicted proteins | sample 7_EM_MG_FD_207223 | JGI IMG/M metagenome (GOLD analysis project Ga0307507, IMG submission 207223) | Populus trichocarpa ectomycorrhiza microbial communities from riparian zone in the Pacific Northwest, United States - 7_EM | ecosystem: Host-associated > Plants > Roots > Unclassified | place... | reverse complement strand
ATCACTTCGCTTAGCCCAATAGCTGTTGCGATAGCTAAGTCCGTTGACTCCTATCTAGCAACTTCGATCGCTAGGCTCTTATAAGACAGTCGTGTCTTGATTCCCGAAAGCGTGATAGATAAAGATCTTTGTATTGAAAGTAAATAATATGAAAGAACTTAGATGGTTGCGTGAAGAACCCAAATCTCTTGCACCGAGGGTGCCCTTATATAGGGGTTCTTCCCTCAACCCTAGCCCTGCCCGACTCATGACTCATAATGAGTCATAGTGTGAAATCCATCAGCTGACTCGTCCGAGTCAGCTGCGCCCTATCTCGCAACCAATCAAAACTCATAAAACACATCATGTGCCCTAACGGGGTCACATGCGCAAAACCCATGACTCATAACTATGAGTCATGTGCGAAATACATAAACCACATGACCACGATCGTGCGTCATGTCAAAACCACATGACCACAATCGTGCGTCATGTCAAATATCATCCAATAACAATAAACCAATGACACGCTATTGCGTCGTCATGTGAAAACCTATGAGTCGACTGATCCCATAGTGTGAAAGCTAACAAACCGATGACTAATAACTATTAGTCATGTTAGAGTCTGCCTTGCTTAGCCACCGTTTGTGACATATGGTGACCTATTGTCCCAACGTCCGGGCTGGAGGGGCGTGTTGCTACGTCTTTTTTAGAGGTTTGTGTGTGGAGGTAGGGTAACTTGACCCCCTTATCCTTCTGGGAGCTCTGTGCCTCAAAGGTGGGGATGAATCCTATACGAGTGTGTAGCTGCCATCGAGTCCAGACTAAGGCCTATGTCAGAATCAGGATCGGTAGCCTAGTTGTGGTAGAGTCTTCAGGGTAGCCGTAGGGCTAAGGATGTTGAGTCGTGCGGGGAAAGAGAGCAGTCACCTCCCGTCAAAGGCTAAGTGGCGAGAAACCACAACAACCCCTAGTAGTAGAGACCGTCATTGCTCTCACTCGCTTTGAGACTGGAGTGGGCGGGCATTTTCGCTCTCTGAAAGATCAAGTTCTGAAAATAGAACTCTCTGTCGCTCACTGCGAGGCCGGTGTGATTACCGCTATATTAAGATTAAGAGTATGGTGGCTTGCTCACTTGGTGCCCATACTGACCCAATCATTTTTGCCAAGGGTACCCCCTTTCCAGGTATAAGAGATGGCTGGAAAGAGATACGGGTAATATTCAAGAGGTACCGTGAATGTCGAGTAAATGAGTGGTCCCTCTGGAGATGCGATGGTGTTCTGAGCTGCGTCAGGAAACATGGGGTGTAAGGTTGTGTAGCCAGTAGCGTATGGGGTAAGGCTGTATGGCAAGTGTACCTCCTCACTCACCTGGCGCAAGCCAAGGCAACAACACAGCTGTAGGGGCACCTAATCTTAAAGGCACAAAGTTAATGTGTCTGGTATCCTCACGCAACAGCCGTGTGCCTGAGGCAAGATATGTTTTTCGTGATGACAGTATATTGTTATCTCTATGTTAGCGAGACCGAGGGCCGATATCGACCACCATTACGAATGGCAATTGGAATAACTCATTTAACCACACCCCATCACTGGAACTCGCTTTATCATTAGACGGGGCCACAAAGGCCCAAGGGCTAGATATTTTTATACCATTGGGAAAGCTAAGAATCAGTTATCTACTTCAAATATGTCAAGGTCTAACCGCGAGGGAACAGGAGTAGAACCCATGGAGACAGACGAACTCTCCCTGTCCCAAGCTCCAACGATGACATCGCAAGACACAAGGATCCCCAGACCGACCGATACGAGACTCTCACCCGCTGTGTCAGCTGGACTCTTCGATCGTGTGGCGATGAGACGGTCCCAGTCCCAACACTCTCAAACCCCAGGGGAACTCATATTAACTCCCGAAATGTTGAGATGACTTGAACGCATCAACCGAAGTTTACCCCTATTTGAGGACAATATTGCCGAAACCCGCGACCCGGAACACCTAGCGGTCCAATCGCTTACACCCGCAATCCAACATTTGGTACGGGAACTATGCAAAGTAAAAGGGGAAAAAACTGACGGGCGCAAGATATATAAGAATGGAGCAGGAAGAAATAGACACCAGCATGGTACAGGTGGAAACGGCGGCAAAGGGGCTCCAGGAAGCACTCCAAAGGGTCAGTGGGAGGATGGACGGACAAGACAACTGTCAAACCCAGCATGAGCAGATCACATCACACCTCCACGAAACCATCCAAGCAGCAGGAGGAGCGGCAATTGGCAGAGAGGAACAGTTAGGAGAGGAACTCCTGGACAGAAAAGCCCAACATCAATGCAAACTACACTACCACGAAAGGATACTCAACGCTATGATGGCTGAATTAGAGGCAAATAGGGAAGCCACAGAAGGCCAGGAAAGCCAGATAGCTGAGTTGACAGAAGCAATCACTTCCTTGATGAGGAAGTGAAAGGCAAGCTCTCAAACCTGACCAAGGAACCAAGTGCCGGAGCAGGAGAATCATTTGGAGGGCAACCACCCCCCACAAGGCACGGGGCTGCGGGAGAACATCCTGAACCTGGAGATAGTGATGAACGGGGAAGTGGCGATGAGAGACGACGAAGGGGGAACGACAACCCCGCCAAACGAAACAAGCAACCTGCAGAAAGGAGAAAACGGGTGAGAAAAAGGTAAGGAGAGGCTACAGAGCCCGAATTACGGTTCTCCAGTCTATCAGGAAAAGCCTTTGGAGAGACCACCAAACTCACTGCTCAAGCCCGAGCAGAATACGAACAGGGTAAACACCAGGATATCCGGTTCTGGCTAACCACCTGTTAGAACTCTTTTGATCAAAACCAATATCAGGGCTGGACGAGGCGGATCTTATTAAATATGGCTTGTCCAAACCAAACGGATCCCAAGTAGCATCCTTCGCAAGGACCTACAGGAACCAAATGACCGGAGAGTTCGGGCATACACGGCAGGAGGGTTACCAATTATGGGAGGTCTTTGCCCGACAAGCTATTCGTCGCTTCGGACCCACTCACGAGGAAGAAACGGCTTTACGAGAAATGTGGCAAGCCTCATACAAGCATGACATTAACCAATTTCTACTGGAATTCGAGAATTGGAATGTTAAAGCAAAAGTTACTGGAATCGCGTTCCCAAAATTCATCAGAGACCCATTACCCGATTAGGCTTTACAACGAATGTCAATGCATCAGGAATACACTAACAACACAGACTGGATAGAAGCTCTGCCACAAGCGGTTCGCGATGAGGAAGATTTCCAGGTAGGAAAAAAGCTTAATGCCAATAATTTCTGAGGGTCAAATTCAGGTGGCAAAAGAAAACTTGAGGGGCCAATAACGGTAAGGGCAACGAAAAACTCAAGTATACCACTATAGAAAAAAAAAACTGTATACCATGCGAAGAAAGAGGAAGAGAAGGTAGAAAAGGGGTAGGCGGCGCCGCGGCACAAAATTATGCACATGGTTTAGGCCGACCGACATACCAGTATCAATCCAACAGTCGTCGATGAATGAAAACCAAAAGCACAATGCACCAGATGTACCCTAACAAACCACGGATGGAAGCACTGTCAGAAAGAAATTCGAGTCAGCACTATCCACAGGAAATCATTCAAGTTACTGGGAGGAAGATTGAACCACCCAAAGCCAATAAAGCCAACAGTACCCGCCGTGGCTGAGGATAGGCAGGGAGAAACCTTGCAACAAGCGAGCCAAAGGCAACTAGCATGGACCTTTATGGAAGATAAGGAGCTATAACGGTTAGTAGCACCAATGGTGATGGCATGTTGGGAGTTTGTGCATCGAACCGGGAATCGAATCAGTCTGAAGTGAATCCTTCCACTCATACCCTTTGAGTGCATCAATCCCAAAAGCGTGATAAGTTCTGACTGGGAAACTGGTAGCACCTGGGTGTTGTACCGCAAAGAGGTTCAGAAGCCTATATCCCTGATAAATTCGAGACAGCACCGAAAGAACCCTCCTTGAGCAACACAACCTGAAAACGGCCCCACTTGCTGGGGGGATGACTAGGACTAACGACGGTTAATAGAAAACCTAAGGGGACACAAAGACAGCAAGAAAAGAGCCAAGTACAGAACTCGAGCCAAGGTGATAAGTGAGAAACTGGCATCCGATGAAAGTGACAACAGCGTAATCGTCGCCAGAGGCAGGTCTTAAAGCACGCAAGCGAAAACAATTAAAAGATCAGAGTCTCACGAGGGCAAATAACCCACAAGTGCTATGGCCGCCCTATACGAGAACAGGACACCCCATTTGGTTGTCATGTTGGACAAAGCGCAGGACCTAAGATTTCTCTCATAGTAGCTTGGCACAGTCATTGCACACACAGAACCACTATCCACCTCATGAAGAAACTTTACCTCGGGCTGGTGGAGTTCGGCGATAGGTACCGTAGACTCCTCGTAACTACGCATAAGTGTGGATAAGTCGGTCAGAAACGATGGCGCATCCGAGCCGCGAAACACATATCAGCAGAATAACTACCCCAGGTATATCGGAATCCCTTGGCTGGGAATAAGGACTGCTTGTAGTGGGCTGGCCGATATAGAACCTAACACAATGTTATCCGTTACAGAAAAATCCTACCCTCAAATTTCCCACTATCATCAAAGTATGTTATGTTTGCAAAAATATTTGGTGAAAGGATAGACTGTTTGTCTGAGGAGAGTTCAAGAGCCGAAACTCCCCGGACCTGGTAACAAACCCCAAAGTTTCCACAATGAAAAGAGTATATGAGACACGTGGTCCAGGCCCCAAGGGAATAAAAAAGCAGACCAAGTCCACAGCACTACGAGTCCCCTGAAGGCAATACCTTCTTACTCATAGCGAATAAACGGCATAAGATTAAAGTCGTACTGGACTCTGGCTCAAACATCTTCCTCCTAAATCAAAACACCAGACGAATTCTCCAATCACCTTACGAAACAAGCGATAACCCGCTTAAAATCACAGGATTCAATGGCGAAGTATCCTCCACAGGGGGAAAATACTATTCACACCCAATTCAACTAGTAATCGCAACTAATGGCCATAGCACCATAGTCTCCTGCAAGATTGCTGACGCTGGCAAATAGGAGGTGATCATACCGCTCGGCTGGTGGCACCACGAAAACCTGAGAAAAACCATCGAAACCTCTCAAAAGTGGTGTTTTGAACACGTCAATGTGTAGAACATGTTGAAGATGAAAGCATCGCTGACATGTTTGAATGGGACAAGAAGGGGGCTTTCGATGAAGAGGCCAGAATGATAGGAAGGATCGGATCCACCAGAAAGGAGGAAGTGAAACCAGAAGGATTACCAAAATCATATTGGCAATACAAGGAACTGTCTGAGAATGAAAAAGCAGAAATGCTGGCTCCTTTTATGGGGGTTGTAATATTCTAAGAACAAGCGAATATAGTAGGCCCAATCGTTGGTCATTTGGAGAAGACATCTAATAAGAGGAAGGTCAAGATGGAATTATGAAGTAGTTAAAACGATAAATGTTGGATAAGGTGTATATATTGTTAAGGTCTCTTCTCCATTGCTTGATTACTAAGGGGAGCTACAACGAGCCCTCAATATTTATATTCCGCGTCTTGGTGTTCGCGGGCTACGTAATCTCTTCCTATAACTAAGTACCTTTCTTTCACCTAGCTCGACTTGTTTGGAGTGGGAGCCTGACTTGACCCTGAACATCTGTTATCTTTCTACTCTCGTTTGCGCAACTTATTGCCACGTATGCCTCCCTTATGGGGAGGGTGTAGCGCTCGTCCACCTAGATGGCTAGACGAGCTTGTATCCCTTGCTAAATGGATTTATGAATAATCTCGATGTGTTCCCATGTCAGACAATTATTCGCTGGGATAGAAGATGGCCAGTCTTCGGATTGTTGGCTCTGGTTGCGACTTGGTCAGCAGGAGGCATACCTTTGTCTTAAGCGGCATTACACGACTCGTCTCTAGTGATCGAACCAAAGGTTACGACTTTAGTTATCGGTCTTTTGCCTACCAGCCCCTTTGGGAGTTCCCCTACTCCCATTCCGAGCATAGTACATTCCTACCGGTGAGTTGGCGTCTTTCCAGACTGAGGAAGCCTAACTAAGGCAGATACGTCCCGTGAGTTTTTATCTGCTTTCCGATACCCACTTTTGCAGTGGTTGTAACTCAGTTCGATGTCGTCCAATCGAGATGCTTCTACTTGGATTAGATACTCTGAGGTCTCTTCTCATATATCCTGCGAGCAGGAACCGGTTGGACGAAGGGCCGTGACATGTACGGTGTTGCAAGTAGGGTCTTCTTCACTCTGGTTTTTCGTGAGGGGACACAACTTCCCAGGCGACGTGTGGTGACCTATTGTCCCAACGTCGTGGCTGGAGGGGGTGTTGCTAACTCCTTTTCAGAGGTTCGTGCGCGGAGCTAGGTTAACTTGACCCTCTTATCCTCCTAGGAGCTCTGTGCCTAACAGGAGCTCCCTCCTCTTAAGTTTCGTCCCGAATACTTTTTTCTCTTACTATTATACATTCTTTAATCCTTTTATGAGCTCGGTATGGTAGGGGTAAAAACCAGAATCATTTACTTGTCCACTTTGGGAAAACCTTTCTCATACAAATGATCTAAGTTCGGCCCCGGCATTTCCGGGTTTTCCCTATGAAATTTTTCCACATCTTCTGTGGCGTTTTCCAACCCCTCTGGTGGTACCCTGGTGTTTTCATCCTCTGAGCATCCTGCCCATTTTACAAAATATCGGAGTTCCTTTAACTCCTTGTTTACTCTTCTGACCATTCTCGTTTAGGTGATTATCTCACTTTTAATGATTCTTTAAACCTCCTATTCCAGGTCGCCTTCGAGGTCCTCTGGTACTCATTCGGGTTGTTCTCCTTTGTATCGGTGAGACACTTTATAGGCTTCAAGTAGCGAAACGTGAAATACTGGGTGGATTTTCTAGCGAGCCGGGATATCGAGTTTGAACCCCCTATTCCCTTTTTTCTCTAAGCCTTGAAAAGGGCCTTACAATCGTGGGGTGAACTTCCCTATTGGTCGTTTGCTCTTAACACTTTTTTGCATTCAACATTACCATGTCACCTATCTCAATGTCGGCTGTGGTATCACTTGCCGGTTGTAGTATTTGTTCATGGCCTCTCGTGTTTGCTCGAGGGTTGCCCTCGCGTTCTCCTGCACTCTTTTCATCCAGTACGTATACATTTTGGCCCCTGGGTTTTGAGCCTCTCTTTCCTTCATCCATTCAGGTCTGTGGATAGAACCTGTATTAGGCGAAAAAGTGGGTCAGCTTATTTGCACTTGCTTTAGAATTGTTGTAGGCAAATTCGACCAACGGTACCAGCTGATACCAGTCATTGTAGTCATAGTTGACGAAGTTACAAAGGTAACCTTCTAGCACTTGGTTGGTTCTTTTCGGTTTGTCTGTCTGTTTGTGGGTGATATGCCATTGACATTCGCTGTTTGATACCTAGTGCTCTGCACAATGATTCCCAACATTAGCCTGAAGACCTTGCGTCCATGTCTGACACAATTTGTGAGGGGAGTCCATCAAGTTTCCAAACTTCTTTAAGGAAGGTATCCGGAACGTCCTTTGCGGTTGGATTTGTCGCTAAGCCTATAAAATGTGCCATTTTTGTACAACGAGCTACTACTACCATGATCTGAGTTTGTCCTTGGGACTCGGGTAACTGCGTAATGAAATTCCCTGAGATAGAGGTCCATGCTGCATATTGTACTTCTAATGGTTGGAGTAACCCATACTTGGCGTGTCGTGGAGATTTGTTATGTTGCCATTCGTCGCACCACCGGATATAGTCGTTTATCGATTCGCCCAGTTATTCCCAGTAGAAATTTCTTGTAACCAATTAAAGGTTTTTTTCTTGGCTGAAGTGTCCGGCTACCTTCGAGTCGTGAAATCCTTTTGCGATCTCGGTCATGAGTACTTCTTTTAAAGGAATAAATAGTGTATTCTCGTAGTAGAGTCGTCCATCTTCCAGTTCCCACTGCTTCTGTAGTGCTTCCCATTTTTCTTTGAATTGGCGTAACTCCCCTTTTCCTGTCCTCCACGTGTCATCCTCTTTTCCTGCCACTCTTATTCTGTCCAGGAATGAGAGGTCCATGGTTTGCATTTGTATTGCTGCAATCATGGCACCAGACAGCATCGTTATTTCGTCTCGTAGGCTGCTGTGTGTGTGAATCTCTTCTTCCTCAAAATATGAGTTGTCCTATGGATCTGGGTTTAGGAAACACATTTTGACTTTGAGTTCTGCACACGTAATTAGCCGTTTGGGACCGATGTCGCTTGAGCCAAATCCATGAGTTCCCCTTTCTGTGTCTTCCAGATTATCGATTTCCATAGCATCCTGTGTTTGTATTTTTTCCACAATTAGTTGTGCGATACGATCGCCTGCCTTGAATTCGGAACTGGCATTCCCATGGTTCCGTAATATGACTTTTATTTCCCCGGTGTAATACACATCTATAACATGGCCGCCCACCACTATCCATGTTTACTTACCATGCCACTCCGCGCCGCCTGCCTGTCGTATGTTCCACTGGGTAGTCCTATTGCGATTCCGGTATCCACTAAGATCTGTCTTTAGGCTGGTATTGTTCCATCCTTTAAGGCGTAAATGTCATGTCCTGCTGCCATCCTGGAACATTTTGTTGGGATTATCATATTTTGTTGCAGTCTTTTTATTCTGAGCCTGTTTGTTGTCCGCTTATTTCCTACGACAAGGCTGACCTGAATTCAGTCTTTTCTGTAGCAAAGTAAAACTTCAGAATGTTCCGGTTTCAAAATTGTTTGTTCGTGATGCGTAGCTCCCTCCTCAAGCTGGTGCTCTGGCCGCCGGCTTAATGCATCAAGTTTGCCACCTCTGCTGCCGGGGTGTCACTCTATTTTAAAATTGAAATTCCCCAGCCATTAAGCCCATCAGATCTGTCGGGGGTCCCAGACTTTAGTTGTGAGGAAGTATTGCAGGTTCCGGTGGTCGGTGTATACCGTCACCGGGTCATCTGCTCCCAACCGGTAGTGTTTCCATTCGCGGAATGCTTCCAAGATTGCCAATAACTCTTTATCATGAATTTCGTAATTCCGTTCAGCATTGTTTAGCTTTCGTGAGTTGAACGCAACTGGGTGTAATCGTTATCGCAAATACTGGAAAAGGATCCAGCCTAGTGCAAAGTCACTAGCGTCCGTCTCGCTTACCGTTTTTCGGTCATGATAAAAGTGTGCTAGGATATGGGCTGAGGTAAATCTTCGCTTGAGTTCCTCAAAGCCTTTGTCCTGTTCTTCTCCCCAAAACGATAAATGTTTTCCTTCCTTGGTTATAAACGTGTCGGTCATTGGTTTGCAAACCTTTGAGAAATTTTCTATGAAGCGTCGGTAGAAAGTTGCCAAAGCAGTAAAGATTTGTACGTCTTTTACCGACCATGGGGCTCTCCAATTGAGGATACCCTGAACCTGTTTTTCCCTCATGGTCACTCAGTTTTTTCCCGCGATGTATCCTGGGAATTGGGGTGGGTCGACGTGGAAGTCAGATTTCTTCAACGATACTGTGAGGTCTTCGCGTTCTAGCCTGGCTAATACTTGGTTAACCAGGGCCTCCTGGCCCTCCATTGTCTTTAAGTATATTAGAATATCATCCAAATATACTACAACTCCGTGATCCGGAAATTCTTCCAGGATAGTGTTCATCATGGCGTGGAATGTGGCGGGTGCATTGACCAAACCAAATTGCATTACTTTATATTCGCAATCTCCGTATCGGGTGTGGAAAGTGTTTTTCCATTCATCTCGCTTTTTGATTGGAATTAAATCGTAACCGTCTTTTAAGTCTAATTTGGTGAATATGGTTGCGCCGGCTACTCTTTCCCTTAGTTCGGTCATTAGCAATAATGGGTATTTGTTGAGTATGGTTAACTTATTTCGTTTACGGTAGTCTACCCACAATTGTAGTCTTCCATCAGGTGTGGGGACAAAGAGGATTGGTGCGCCTGCTGGACATTTGCTGTGGACCATTCCTCCTTCGGCTAACATTTTGTGAAGATTTTCATTTAGTTCTTCTAACTGGTATGCCGACATTGGGTATATGGGTCCCCAAGGTGGAGTGGCGCCGTCTTTGACCTTGATCGCATGGTCGAAGGTTCCCCTAGGAGCCAACATTTCCGCTTTTGCATTCTCAAACAATTCCTTGTACTACCAATACGGCTTCGGTAATGCTTGTAGTTGTACCTCCACTTGTCTTGTGGATCCGATTCTGGCGATCATTCTGGCTTCTTCATCGAAAGCCACCCTCTCGTCCCATTCAAACATTTCAGGAATACCTTCATCTTGTACATGTTCTACACATTTGGCGTGTTCGAAAACACCCTTTTTCAGGGGTTTCAATACTTTTTTACCCGATATTTGTAGGCCCACCACCCGAAAGGTATGATTATATCATATTTGCCTGCCTCCGTAATGTCGCAGGAGACGATAGTTGTATCGCCTTTGGTACCGATCTCCAGTAGGATCGAATGTGAATCGTATTTTCCTCCTGTGGATGATCCTTCACCATTAAATGCGGTTATTTTAAGTGGGTTCTCTCTTCTTTGGCTAGGTACTTTGAGGGTGCGTCCCATGTTTTGGTTTAGGAGGTATATGTTTAAGCCACGGTCTAGTAAGATTTTTATTTTGTGCTGTTTGTCTGATATGACAAGGAAGGCATTTCCTTCAGGGGACTTGTAGTGCTGTGGATTTGGTTTGTGTTTTGTTCGCTTAGGGCCTGGGCCTCGTGTATCATAGAATCTTTTCATTGTGGTAACTTTGGGTTTGTTACCGCCCCTGTACAGTTTCGGCTATTGAAGCCTCCTCAGACAAACTGCTTATCCTTTAACCAAATATTTTTGAAAAGGTAAAGTAACTTGGTGATAGTTGGAAATTCATGGGTAGGATTTTTCTATGAAGGATAAAGTCCTGTCTGTTTGTATATCGGGGAGCCAACTACTAGCGGTCTTCATCCCGGGCCGCGGGATTCCCATATCCAGGGGTAGTTTGTATGATGATTCGTGCTTCGCGGCTCGGATACGCCTTCCATTGTGACCGACTTATTCACACTTATCGGTAGTTACGAGATGTCTACTGCACCTATCACCTAATTCCGCCAGCCCGAGCTGAGCCTTCTTGAAGAGGTGGGTAGCGGTTCTCTGTGTGCAATGAAGGTGCCCAACTACTATGAGAGAAATCATAGGTCGTCCGTTTGGTCCGACATAACAACCAAATGGGTTGCCTTGTTATCGTATAGTGCGACCCATAGCACTCGAGGGTTGTTTTCCTGGTGAAAGGCTGTACTTTTAATCATTTTCGATTGTGGCCTTTAAGACCTGCCTCTGGGGAGGATTACGCTGCTGTGACTCTCGTCTGAGGCCAGTGTCTCACTCATCACCTTGGCTCGAGTCCCGTACTTGGCTCTTTTCTTGCTGTCTTTGTGTCCTCTTGGGTTTTCTACTAACCGGCATTAGTCCTAGTTGTCCCCCCAGCAAGCGGAGCCATTTTCAGGTGTTGTCGCTTAAAGTGGGTTCCTTTGCTACTCTCTCGAATTTTTCAGCGATATAGACTTCTGAACTTCTTCCCAGTACAACACCCAGGTGCTACCAGTTTCACAGTCAGAATTTATCCCGCTTTCGGGATTGATGCACTTAAAGGGTATGAGCTAAACGGTTCACTTCAGATTATTTCTGTTCCCGATTGGATGGCCGGACTACGCACATGCCGTCGCCAGTGGTACCAGTGAACGTTATAGCTTCTCATCTTCCATTAAGGTCCATGCAGATGGCCATTGCCTCGCTTGTCGCGAGCTTTCTCCACGGCTATCCAGAGCCACAGCGGCTCCCCTTGGCTTTCTAGGCTTTGGGTGGTTCGATCTTCCTCCCGGTAACTTGAACGATTTCCCTTGGATGATGCTCACACGAATTTCTTTCCCACAGTGCTTCCATCCGTGGTTTGTTAGGGTACATCTAGTGCATTGCCCCTTTGCTTTTCGTTCGTCGACTATTTTCTGGTCGATACCGGTCTGTGCGTTGGCCCAAACTCGCTGCATCATTTTCTGCCGCAGCGCCGCCTTTCCCTTTCTCTATCTTCTTCCCCTTTTTGTTCCCCTGGTATACCCTTTTCTCTTAACGCTATACTTAGGTTTTTTCATTGTCCTTGCCGTTGTTGGCTCGTGACGTTTCGTTTTCCCACATGAGTTTGATCCCGAGAAATTATTGTCCTTAAGCCTTCTTCCTTCTTGGAAATCTTCCTCATCGCGGACCACTTGTCCTAGAGCTTCTATCCAATATCTGTCGTCTGCATATCCTTGATGCATTGACATGCGTCGTACCGCTTCATCCGGTATTTGGTCTCTCATTAATTTTTCGAATGCGATCCCGGTGATCTTTGCTTTAACATTACCATTCTCGCATTCCATTAGAAATTGGTTAATGTCATTCTTGAATCAGACTTTCAGCATTTCTTGTAAGGCTTTTTCTTCTTGATGAGTGGGACCGAAAGGTCGTATAGCTTGTTCGGCGAAGACCTACCATAATTCGTAACCTTCCTGGCGTGTATGGCCTAGTTCGCCGGTTATTTGATTCCGGTAGGTCATAGTGATGGATGCTACTTGTGATACTTTTAATCTGGACAAGGGGTATTTAATACAGTCCGCCTCTTCCTGCCACTGGTATGGGTTTCGATCGAAAAGATCCTTGTATGTAGTTAGCCAGAACCGGCTATCTTGGTATTTGGCATGTTCGTAATCTGATGGAGGTTGAGCTGGACGTTTTGTGGTTTCTCTTATGGCCTTTCCCAAGGCCCTAGAGAAACGTATTTCGTCCTCCGTAACTTCTCCGTACTTTTTCCTCACCAGTTTTTTCCTTTTCGCCAGGCTTCTTCTTTCGTTTGTCGGGTCTCTTATCTCGCCTTCCTTGTCTCTCATCGTTACTTCCTTCTCCTTCACTATCTCCAGGAGCAGGGGTGCCTCCCACAGCCTCATGCATTGTAGGGCGTGGTCGTCCTCCACCTCCGCCTCCTGTTGCTCCGGCACTTCGTTCCGGAGTTGGGTTTGCACACTTTCCTTTCACTTGCCCCATCCAGGAAGTAACCACTTCTGTTAACTCGGATATATGGCTTTCCTGCTTTTCTCTGGCTTCTTTATTTGCTTCTAATTCTGTTTTTATTGTGTTAAGTATCCTCTCGTGGTTTTGTAGTTCGCGCTGATGTTGGGCTTTTGTGTCTAGCAGTTCCTGTCCCAACTGTTCGTCCCTGCCCGTTGCTGCTGCCCCTTCCGCTTGGATGGTTTGATGGAGGTGTGATGTGACCTGCTCGTGCTGGGTCTGACGCTGGTCTTGTCCATCCATCCTGCCACTGACCCTTTTGAGCCCTTCCTAGATCCCCTTCGTTTCCGCTTCCACCAGTACCATGCCCTTGTCTATTTGTTCCATCTCTGTTCCTATGTAACTGGCACCCGTCATTATTTCTCTTTTGACTTTGCGCAATTCCCGTACCAAATATTGGATTGGGGTTGGAAGGGATTGGAACGCTAGGTGTTCCGAGTCGATGCTTTGGAATAAATTGTCCTCGAACAGGTGTAGACTTCGGTTGATGCGGTCAAGTCGTCTCTACATTTCAGGAGATAATAGCGGTTCTGCTGGTGTCTGAGACTGTTGGGACTGGGACCATCTCATCGCGGCTCGATGGAAGAGCCCGGGTGGCAGGGCGGGAAATATTCTAGTATCGGTGGATCAACCGATTCTTTTGTCTTGCGATGTCACCATTGGAGCTTGGGACTTGGATAGTTCATCTGTCTCCATGAGATGTAGTCCTGCTCCTTCGGGGTTAGACCTCCACATTTTTGAAGTGGGAAAGTGTTTCTTATCCTTTTAGTGATAAAATGAGTTTGATAAGGTTGCGATTCATATTCGTGAGCAATATCGCTCCTGTGTCTCGGTAACGTAGAGATAACAATATACTGTTATGGGGGTAGTAATATTCTAAGGACAAGCAAATATACTAGGCCCGGTCGTTGGTACTTCGGAGAATACGTCTAGTTAGCCGAAGGTCAAAGTCGATATAAAAAAGACGTAAAAACGATAAATATATGTTTAAAGTGTATATATTGTTACAGTCTCTTCTCCATTGCTTTTTTGCTTGGTAGTGTTAGGAACCTTACCGAGCATCAGCGCGGGAAGGAAGAGAACAACCTCCACGAGTTCTAGAAGATATCAAAAGAACCCTCGAATGGGAGGTAGAAAGCGTTGTGAAGAGTGAAGTTATCACTTACGGGAGGAAGGTTGGAAGACGTAACAAAGAGTTTAAGGAACTTTGTTACTTCATTAAATGAAAAGGTTGCACAAAGGACGAGAACACCTGGGAACAACCGGAAGGGCTAGGGCACGCTCAAGCGCTGGTAATAGAGTTCCACAGACACAATCTGGAAATGCCCGGACTAGCGGGGTTCGAATGAAGACGAAAGGTTTTCCTCATGTGGCCAAGCAAACGCATGAGGTTTTTCACACTACTACTTCGAGTTGGAATAAAGGATAGCAAAAATAGGTATTCAGGGACGAAACCTAGAAGGAGGGAGCTCGTCTTAGGCATACCCAGAATGCCGACCCATAAGGGTCACGCACAGACCCCTGCGTACCAATCAGTCTAGTACAAACTACAAGAGATACATCTCGGTCTAGCTTAAGCTGATAGTCACATGCCTCGGACCATATGGTATGGTATTCGATTCACAGCCTTGTCCTAGTTATTATTAGTTAAAATAACATTATGCGACCATTCCTAAAATGACGGCGATAATCGCGCAAAGACGTCTGAGACATTTAAGGATGTGTTCCCGTTTTAGGATGCCCATAGGGTAGGAACGAGAGTTCTCTAAGATGACGGACGGAATCAGAATAAACACTTAAGTAAAATATTGTATAACGATACCAGAAGACACATAGCGGAGACCTCCTGGCCCGCTCAGAACGAGTCAGTACGAACATAAGATAAGTGAGCGCAAATAGATATTCCAGTAATTGCTGCCATAAGGCAGTTCGGAAACCTGATGCGCAGATGGTGACAGACTCTCGCGCATTGAATGGTCTGAAGCCTTGGCAGTTGGCCCCTTCATATACGTTTCGGTGAAGAGATATTATTACGTTGGCATTAGTCGGCTATGTATACTCTAGACTAACCTATTATTCACGGAACTGACACACCCTTACGATGATATGGTAGTCTAGGTCTTCATAATGTGAGCATGGAGTCGAACAGTTGTCATGGTCAAGAGGTGTTCGCACTTACAAGTTCAGAGAATTTAGTTCCGTTGATACTTAGTTAGTATGGTTAGACGATATAGCCCGCGAACACTAAGACGCAGAATATAAATATCGAAGTACCTCCCTTGCTTAAACAGAATCATCAAGCACCGGAGAAGAGATCTTATCAATATAATAAGTTAAAAACTATTATTTTCCTCATTATCCTCATACTACGCGAGTAACTTAGTTACACTTTACTACGAGCTTTCCTAGACAAGATTCTCCATCTATAGAACCACTCGAGTATAAGGTTTTGTCCGTTATCATAAGTCACCTTACCCGCTACCCCTAACATCCACCCACCAAGCGGAGCCGTTTTCAGATAGTGTTGCTCGAGGTGGGTTCCTTCGCTGCTGTCTCGCCTTTATGTGGAAAATAGGCTTCTCAACCTGTTCGCCGTACAACACCCATGTGCTACCAGTTTCCCAGTCGGAATTTATCACGCTTTTGGGATTGATGTACTCAAAGGGGATGAGCTGAAGGGTTCACTTCAGATTGTTTTGATTCCCGGTTCGATGGCAGGACTACCCACATGCCATCGCCACTAGTGCCAGTGAGCGTTATAGCTCCTCATCTTGCATAAAGCTCCATGCTAGTGGCCTCTGGTTCACTTGTCGCGAGGTTTCTCTATTGCTATCCTCAGCCAGGGCGGCTACCCTTGACTTCATAGACTTTGGGTGGTTCGATCTTCCTCCAGGTAACTTGAACGATTTCCTGTAGATGGTGCTGACTCATATTTCTTTCTGACAGTGCTTCTATCCGTGGTTTGTAAGAGTACATCTAGTGCATTGCCCCTTTGCTTTTCGTTCATCGACTACTTTCTGGTCGATTCCAGTGTGTGTGTCGGCCCAAACTGTTTGCATAATTTTCTGCAGGGGCGCCGTCTTCCCTTTTTCTACCTTCTCCTCCTTTTTCTTTGTCTGGTATACACTTTTCTCTTTAGCGGTATATTTCGGTTTTTCGTTCTCTTTGCTGTTGTTGGCTTGGCACGTTTCTTTTTCCCTCCAGAATTTGACTCTGAGAAATCATTTTCCCTATGCTTTTTTCCTTCCTGGAAATCTTCCTCATCGCACACGGCTTGTCGAAGAGCATCTATTCAATCTCGGTTGTCTACATATTTTTAATGCATTGACATTCCGCGTAAAGCTTGGTCCGGCAGTTGGTCTCTGATCAATTTTCGGAACACGATTCCAGTAACCTTTGCTTTTGCATTCCAATTTTCAAATTCCTGTAGAAATTGGTTAATATCATTTTTGTATCGGACTTTCAACATTTCTTGTAGCACCTTTTCTTCTTCGTGAGTGGGAGCAAAACAACTTATAACTTGTTCGGCAAAGACATCCCATAATTTGTAACCTTCCTCTCATATATGTCCTAATTCTACGGGCATTTGATTCCCATATATCATAGCGAAGGATGCTGCTTGTGAACCTTTGAGGTTGGAGAAGGCAAATTTAATACGATCCGCCCCGTCTTGCCACTGGTGTCGGTTTTGATCGAAAAAGTCCTTACAGGTGGTTAGCCAAAACCAGATATCTTGGTGTTTGCCATATTTATATTCTGATGGAGGTTGAGCTGGACGTTTGGTGGTCTCTCAAATGGCCTTTCCTAATGCCCTGGAGAACCGTATTTCGTCCTGTGTAGCCTCTCTGTATTTCTCCATATCAGTTTTATCCTTTTCTCTAGGCTTGTTGTTTCGTTTGTCGGGTCTCTTGTCCCTGCTTCCTCGTCTGGCATCGTCACGTCCTTCTCCTTCACTATCTCCATGATCAGGGGTGCCTCCTGCAGCCCCGTGCATCATGGGGGGTGGTCGTCCTGCTCCTCCCCCTCCAGCTCCGGCACTCCGTTCCGGTGTTGGGTTTGACCGCTTGCCTTTCACTTCGCCCATCACGGAAGTAACGGCTTCTGGGAACTCGGCTATGTGGCTCTCCTGTCTTTCTCTGGCTTCTCTATTTGCCTCCAATTCAGCCATGATAGCGTTGCGTATTTTTTCCTGGTTCTGTAGTTCTCTTTGATGTTGGGCTTTCGTGTCTAGGAGTTCCTGTGCTAACTGTTCGTTTCGGCCCATTGCCGCCCCTCCTTCTCCTTGTATGGTCTGGTGGAGGTGTAATGTGACCGGCTCGTGTTGGGTTTGAAGATTGTCTTGTCCATCCATCCTACCACTGACCTTTTTGAGCCCTTCTTGCAACCCCTTTGTTGCCACTTGCACCTGTACCATGCTGGTATCTCTTTATTCCAGCTCCGTTCCAATGGATTTTGCGCCAGTCATTATTTCCCTTTTCACTTTGCACAGTGCCCGTACCAAGTGTTGGATCGGAGGTGGAAGGGATTGGAACGCTAGGTGTTCGTAGTCGATGCTTTGAGCTATATGGTACTCGTACAAGTCTAGACTTCGGTTGATGCGGTCTAGTCTTCTGGACATTTCAGAGTTTAATAGAAGTTCCCCCGGAGTGTGAGACTGTTGGGACTGGGACCGTCTAATGGTGTCGCAATGACCGAATGCAGGTGGTGGAGCAGGAGATAGTCTAGAGTCAGTGGATCTAGCGATCATTGTGTCTTGTACTGTCACCGTTGAAGCTTGAGACTAGGAGAGTTCATCTGTCTCCATTGGATCTGGTCCTGCTCCGTCAGGGTTAGACCTCGACATTTTTGAGGTAGGTAAGGGATTCTTATCTGTTGTGTGATAAAATGAATTTGATTATTGGGGAAGGTATATTAGGGTGAGGTTCAATGAAGTGATAAAATTACGATTTGTATTTGTGATCGATAATGCCCGTGTGTCTCGGGAACGTAGAGAATAACAATATACTATTATGGGGGTAGTAATATTCTAAGAACAAGCGAATATCCTAGGCCCTATCCTTGGTAATTTGGAGCATACCTCTACGGAGACGAAGGTTAAGATAGAATTATAAGGTAGGTAAAAACAATAAATGTTTGTTAACATGTATATATTGTTAAGGTCTCTTCTCCGTTGCTTGATGATGTATTGCAGCTACGAAAACACCACGATATTTATATTCTTTGTCTTGGTGTTTGCGACCTACATAATGTTTTCCTATTACCAAGTATCTTTCTTTTACATAGCCCGCGCTCCTTGAAGTAGGAGCCCGTCTTGACCTTGAACCTCCGTTTTCTCTCTACTCTCATTTGCGCAACTTATTGCCAAGTATGCCTCTCGCATCCGGAGGGTGTAGCGCCCGTCGACCTAGATAGCTATAAGAACATGTATCCGTTGCTAAATAGATTTACTAATAATCTCCACGTGTTCGCATGTGAGAGAATCATTCGCCGGGATAGAAGATGGCCAGTCCCGATATTGTTGGCTCCGTTTCTGATTTGGTCTGCAGGAGGCCTTCCCTTCTCTTAACGGCCATTTCACGATGCATTCCTATCGAGCCAACCAATAGTTACGACTATGGTTATCAGTCTCGTACCAACAACCCCTTTGGGAGTTCCGCGACTCCCTATCCGAGCATAGTGCATTCCTTCTGGTCACTGGGCCTCTTTCCAGAGTAAGGAAGCCTAAATAAGGTAGATACGTCACGTGATTTTGTATCTTCTTTTTGATACCCACTCTTGTAGTGGCCATAACTCTGTCCGATGTCGTCCGATCAAGATGCTTTCACTTGCATTATCTGCTCTGAGGTCTCCTCTCATATATCCTGCGAACAGGAACCGGTCGGAGGGAGGGCCGCGATGTATATGGTGTTGCAAGTAGGGTCTTTCTTACTATTGTCTTTGGTGAGGGGACGCAACTTCCCAGGCAATGAGTGGTAACCTATTGTCCCAAAGTCGGGGCTGTAGCGGGGTGTTGCTAGGTCCTTTTCCAGAGGTTTGTGTGCGGAAGTAGGGTAACTTGACCCCCTTATCCATCTGGGAGCTCGGTACCTAAAACCGTCGCATTGCAGTGCGATGGAAGAGTCCAGATTGTAGGGCAGGAGATACTCTAGTATTATTCGATCTAGCGATCCTTGGCTCTTGGGATGTCACCGTTGGAGCTTGGGACTTGGAGAGTTCATCTGTCTCCATATGATCTACTCCTACTCCTTCGGGATTAGACCTTCACATGTCTGAAGTACGTGAGTGATTCTTATCTCTATTGATAGAATCGAGTTCTCTTGTTGGTCAACGTAGATTGGCGTGAGGTTTAATTAGATGATGAAGTTGCGAATCGTATTTGTTATCAATATCACGAATGTGTCTCGGTCACGTAGGGAATAACAATACACTGTTAGGAGGGCACTAATATTCTAAGAACCAGCCAATATACTAAGCCCCTTCGTTGGTACTTCTGAGAAATATGTATAGGGAGACGAAGGTCAAGGCGAAATGTGAACTACGTAAAACGATAAATGGTTATTAACCTGTATATCTTGTTAAGGTCTCTTCTCTGTTGGTTGATGATTCATTGCAGCTACGAAGACACCTCGATATTTATATTCTGCCTATGGGTCTTCACGGGCTACATAATCTTTTCCTATAACTAAGTATCTTTCTATCACCTAGCTCGACTTCTTTGAAGTGGGAGCCCGACTTGACCCTGGACATCCATTATCATACGACTCTCGTTTGCGCAACTTATTGCCACGTATGCCCCGCTCATGGCGAGGGTGTAGAGTCCCTCCTCCTAGATGCCTATATGAACATTTATCTCTTGCTAAATAGATTTAGGAATAATCTCCATCTGTTCGCATGTCAGACAATTATTCGATGGAATAGAAGATGGCCAGTCTTCATGTTGTTGGCTCCGTCCTGACTTGGTCCGCAAGAGGCATTTCCTTGTCTTAACCAGTATTACACAACTCTTTCCTATCACTCAAACCCATGGTTACGACTATAGTCATTGGTATCTTGCCAACAACCCCTTTGGGAGTTCCCCGACTCCCTTTCCCCACATAGTGCATTCCCAATGGTTACTGGGCGTCTATCCAGACCGAGGAAGTCTAACTAAGGTAGATAAGTCCCGTGAGTTTGTATCCTCTTTTCGATACCCACTCTTGTAGTGGTTGTCACTCTGTGCGATGTCATCCGATCAAGATGCTTTCACTTGGATCAGGTGCTCTGAGGTCTCCTCTTATATATCCTGCGAACAGGAACCGGTCGGTCGGTCAGCCGCGACATATACCGTGTTGCAAGGAGGGTATTCTTTACTCACATCAGCAAAAACAGGCTCCGTTTTGCATCTGAAGGCATCCTAGTTCTTCATATAGTGGAGTTTGCGTCCCAGCCGCATCCTGTACATCCTGTAAAGGAAGATTGGAACTTTGAAGCCAAAAATGGCCAGGTAAATGTGGCCCGTAAAACTTAGTATTTTAACTGTATTATCTTGAAAGATGGTTGTATTTAATGAAGTAACAGGATTTTTGTTTACTCAAATTTGAAAAATTTGCTTCACCAGAGGTGCCAGGAAGATACAGGATGCATGAAACGCAAGTTGAGTTTTGTTGCTGATGCATGTCTTTGGTCAGGGCATGCAATTTCCCAGGTGACGTGTGGTGACCTATTGTCCTGACATCGGGGCTGGAGGGGGGTTTTGCTAGGTCTTTTTTAGAGCTTGGTGCAAGGAGGTACGGTAACCTGTCCCCCTTATCCATCTGGGAGCTCTGTGCCTAACAGAGAACATCTTGAATCACTGAAGGGATTGGAAAACGCCAGGGAAGATGTGGAAAACTTTCATTGGGAAAACCCTGAAACGCCGGGACCACACTTTAATGAGTAGTACAAGAAAGGTTTTCCACAAGTGGACAAGTAAACACTTCTGGTTTTTACCCCTACGCATATGGAGCTTATCAAGGAACAATAATGTATAACAGTCAGATGAAAAATATTCAGGATGAAAGTTAGAAGGAGGCAGCTCGTGTTAGCATCAGGAAAATGTCGGAGCGTGGTCCAAGGTGGTCCTGAACGCTCCTGG
>Ga0307507_10005330_pt1 | contig 21253 bp, 15 predicted proteins | sample 7_EM_MG_FD_207223 | JGI IMG/M metagenome (GOLD analysis project Ga0307507, IMG submission 207223) | Populus trichocarpa ectomycorrhiza microbial communities from riparian zone in the Pacific Northwest, United States - 7_EM | ecosystem: Host-associated > Plants > Roots > Unclassified | place... | reverse complement strand
TTTAGGGTTATGGGGAATGCCAAGAATTATTTGCCGATATTGGCCGATATTGGGTAATTTAGCGATATTGGCCAATACCAAATATTGGCCAATAATATTGACCGTCGGATTATTTAAATCTACGCTGTTGTGGATATTGCGTGGTTCTTTGCTAGCGGCTCTGGCTGGTAAGAAGTGTCTTCTCTGTTCTACTTTCTGTATCATCATGTTTTTAAGTGTTTTACAAATGGCGTTTCTCACAATGACGTGTATTGCTAGTGACTATGCACAATAAAAGGGAGGAGCTTTGTTTCATTCTGGAAGTTTTGAGATGCTTGGAGACTGCTTTTCTCCCTTTATTGCAGTATTTCAAGAGCTACTCCTTGTAAAGAGTACTGTGTTTAATTGATTATAAAACGCGACTTGCTTTATAGTATCACGTTGTAGACACGGCGTAAGGTTCCTTGTAAGGCTGTTAGATTATGCCATTTTACTAAGAACCGTGTTCACACCATTGACTCCTATTAATCCCACCGAACTGCATTCAGTCCCGAACTATTCCATCCAAACAATTCATAGTATCCTGACGACTCAATCACCGGTATCTAGCTCCCTAAAATGGAGTCAGCATCGTGACGCCCGACTATAAATATTGAAGCATGGGAACCAAAATACTCACAGGTCCAACTGCACACCGTTACTAACGCCGTAATCCTCCAAAGTCAATTGATCCTTGAACGGCCTTTCCCCCTGCCGCTTCAACATGATCTCATGCGGTTGCCGGCCTATTCTTGCCGCCACCTGCGCTTTGAAGAGCTTTATAGGGTCAGACGCCAAACACGGTATCTGTGCTTTGGTACCTAGGCGGTCGTTGACGGTTACAACGATCATGGGCTCGGCTCCGCCACTAGGGGCCGGAGCTGCAGGTTTCTCTACTTTCGTAGCCTCCTTATCCTTATGATCTTTCTTCTCCCTCCGGTCTCGCCTCTCGCCAGCATCGTGTCGGTCAGTCCGCTCACGCCCTTCACCCCTCTGGTCCCTGCCTCGTCCTTCTCCGCTGTCTCGTCCGCGGTCGTAGCGGTCCCGTCGCGGGGATCGGTCTCGCCGTGGAGACCTATCTCGTTTGTCTTGCACTCTGTAACCTCGGTTTAACCGCCTATCCTCATCGCAGTCCTCGTCGTTGCGACGATGTTGTTTCCAACGGAAGCCAGAGCTGTACGTATCACGCGGACGGCGAGGAGGCGAGCGTGAGCGGCGGCGGGTTGGGGACGGCAAGCGGCGTGGAGAGCGGGAGCGGGGTGGCGTCTCGGAGGAGGGTTTAGAGGCTGGTGCGTCAGTGTCCATTATGGAGGCTGGTGGCTAGCGTAAGACGGGAGGGTGGTTTGAGGAGCTACTGATGATGTATATTAGGGGATTTACGATGGGAGCTTGAAGTGGCTATGGCAAAGAGAGTTGAGTATTAGAGTGATCAATAGTCTTGCAGGCAAGACGTTTATGGAAATATAATGTCGAGAGCAGAAACTCGGAAGCTTGGACATCTCGCTTGTTGCCGTAGGGCTGAAGTGCCCCAGAAAATACGTATAATGCTCTTTCATTCAGCTATCCTCCTATTCTACTTGCACGATCATGCAAATGTTTGCCCGTATCACCTCTCCGGCTACGCAAAGTCTAACCACCTACCGCCCTACACCGTCTACAATCTCCTTCACAGTCTCAACGCGACCAGTGCCCCGCACGCTACCCGCACACCTGCTCTTCTACTTTTCTATTCTCGTGCGCATTATCCTTGGAGTAACAGCATTGACATTATTGTGGGCAAAATGGCGCATGATATTCCCAATTGAAGGAGGAGACGTATCTAAGGGAGCCAGGGCGGAACTTGCAACATGGGCACTAGGTACTGTGGCGGGACAGGCCGCGACCAGGGTATCAACAGGCCTGCAGTGGAGGTGGCTTATACCTGGGGCGCTGGGGTTTTTATGGGGGGTTTGTAGGAGGGGTTATACAGGTATGTCTCTATCTACCTCTCAATTGAATCAACGTCTTGAACTACGCTTATGCCACGAGCGGTACTATCTCGGAAACTCAGAGAATCAAAGGCATGTGCTTACATAGTCGAGAACCATAGAAGAATCCCTCCTCGTTCTCCGAAGCCTAGGTATCCAGACCTCTACATCCTCGCCAACGTATCTGTCAACTGCTACAACGCGTTTTATACCCACCACCTCGATACAAGACATTTTCATTCACGAAACTTTCAAGGGCTTTGAGGTGCGGTTTTACCTTGCCATAGTGGTACAAGGAGAAGAGGATGTTGTAGTTGTATTCCCGGTATTCAAGGCTCTATGTTTTATCAAACTCTAGTTGAATATAGGAGATGTGCTAATATCATTGTAGAACCTCCTCCCGAAACGTCAGATACTCGAAGAGGTATGGAGAGGCGCGCGTGCCTGCTTGTATGAGCCCCAGCCAAAAGCAAAGTCTTAACATCCGATTATGAGACATAGCGTCCAGTGAACTTGAAATTCTACGTGCAGAGTTGATGAATTACTGAATTATATTGCCCTAACAAGACACGCTATGTCTTGAAAGATGCCTAAAAAATACTCCGGACTTTTTCACTCATCCGTGCCATCATCTCGTGCTCTTGCCGCCGCAGGATCCCATCCCTTTTTTGCTGCATACCGCGCATTTATCACCTCAACTGGCTCCATCCTCTCTTTTTTTAGCACAGAGATATAATTTCCCTTCAGCCTAGGCACGTCTCCGCCATCGAAAACTCTGGCGCCCGGCGACCTGTACCCCCTCTTTCCTACGCCTACCTCATTCACGCCAGCGGCATCTTCTAGCTTGCGGTGTCCCTGACCAGCAACCACATCTAACAACTGTCCTGCAACGAGTTCATCCATCTTCCTAATTCTCCAAGCCTCCCACAAATCATCCATAATACCTCCCCTTCCCCATTTACCCTTTGCCTTCACATTCCCACCTTCTATACCCCCTTTCTCACCCACATATATCCAGTCAAGGGCATCTTGATAACCATTTTCTCTGCCAGTACTGTCTTCTACCTCTCCTTCTGCAGGAAAGATACAATCCCAAAGGACCAGAGGCGCATCTGTCGCCATCTCGTACTTCGGCTTCGTAGCTGTTTTCTCTATATCCAGGAGCTCAGTGATCAGCGATGGCGACTCCAGGCCTTGCCCGATCAAAAACAGAATCGCGGCCAGCGAGCGCACTTGATGCCATAAGAATGCCGAGCCGTGGATCACGAACGCATAAATCTTCGGCTTAGTTGTATCCGTAAGAGAAACACTTGGAGGTAGCAATGATGGATGTTGCAGGAAAGTGGGAAGGGCGAGAGGGGATATTTCTTCAATATCAGCGTGAAATATACGTCGTTGGAAATTTGTGAGTTGCTTGCTTGCGTCGATTTTGCAAAAATTACGGAAGTCGTGAAGGCCCACCAACTTCCTGCAGCCTTGTCTCATGGCTTCGATGTTAAGCCAACCTTCCCGGCTCTGGACGTTGGACCTGCTACCGGAGATGCTGGCGCTGTTTGCAGTGGTAGGATAAAGCCCAACAGAGCCAGGTACGGGAGCAAAACAGGGGTTCGTGAAAAAGTACTTGTAGCGTCGCTCCTTGCACGAGAAGCGTGCGGAGAAATTAGGAGGAGGGTTCGGACACCATGCAAGTATACGTATATCGGGGGGAAGAACACGATTAAGGAGTTGGATATAGGGGAGCTCGTCTGCTATGGGGTCGAAAGGGAGTTCATGGTCCGTAAATTGGGAATGAGGTTGCTCTGCAGATTTTTCAATAAGTGGTTTGCCTTCTCCTAAAGCGGTCTGAGTCTGTGATATTGCTCCTCTCTCAGCAGAGGACCCTAAAACTGAAGTACGTCGAGCTTGTCGGTTGCTTCGCACACGTATTCCCACAACTTGGCCAAAAGCGCTCACACCTCTATCTGTCCTTCCACATTTTGAGTATTCACAGCCTTCCCAATTGACTTCCGCCTCTTCTCTCCCCCAATTCTGGTCTTCCCTGCTTTGAGGACCGGGTCTTCGATTCATAATGTCCAAGTTTCCACCACCGGGCCCTGGGGTATTTACGGGTGGGAATATAAGCTTCGTCTTGACAAGCGCTTTCCACAGCTCCTCCTCAATCGTTGGCAGCGGTGTGCTATTGTTGGCATGGTGCTCATAACCATTATATGCCTGACCAAGATACGCAAACTTGAGCGCAATCAGGCGTGTGCTGTATTTCGAGGGGTCAAAAGGTTTCGGAGGTGCTTTCGGTCTTCGCTGGGAAGAATATGAGGAGGTGTGGCCGTTCTCAAGGGATTGTGTAGGAGTGAGTGCAGCAGAAGTAGATGCACTGGTTGGTACAGTATAGCTACATAGTGAGATTTAGTTTGCGTTATAGGGCATGCCCGAGATTCCTACCTTGCAGTATGCTCCTTCAATCGACTCTCCAGCTCAGTGACTCGAGAAATGAGCTCTGAGGTGCTCCAAGAGGAGTAGTTGACCGTATTGACGTCTAACATTTTCGCCTGCTGGGATGCCAGAGACGCGCAAAACCAGCGTCGCTTCAACGTAATAGGATAAGTTCGTGATATGTTTAAACTATGAGATGTGCGTTTAGCATATGTCGACAATACAGAAGAACAGCAAGGTAGCGGGGTGACAGCCCGCTTCATACTCATTTATCAATATTCCGTCACCATGAAATTTCTAGTCAAAGTTACTCCGATCGCTTCGGAATTCCGCCGACTTGGCGAACCTCCGCCCCGCTCCCTAACGCTCCATCCCTGAGGATGTCATTACGAATGAGACAGCTGCTTTACAAATTAATGTACAAAAGACCTTGTATTTCTAAAGAGTACAAAGCCATTCACAAGGATGTGGCTAGGCCGCCAAAAGTCAAGCAGGCGTCTCGACGGCGTTTGGGATAGATTACTTGGAGCAAAGGCAGGTGAGTTGCTAAGAACTTTCTTTCAATGTTGAAGGCTTTCTCTTTGTCCTAGATTTACATTGCAACGCCAATTTAATTATCAACAGGTTTGCTTCGATGCAGTCTAGATTTACGACGTGCTTGCTAGAGAGTGTGGGAGCTTCACTCGTATCTTCTACATACTCTCTGGCAATCATATGTACCATAAGGGGGCAGCAAGATAAAGCCTCATTTCCGGTTTAGATATGCCGCTATTTGCGCTCTGCAAGCAGCAAAATCACGTAGCCATTGATTGGCCCACCAAACAGAGACCCGAATATTGAACCAACGAATGGAGAAGGTTTGAGAAGGTGTCAACCGGAAGTCCGTGCACAGGTTCAGAATGAGAAGTCTGTCTATTGAAAGTGGCTCTAGGGCCTCTATATATACATGAGAAGAGTGACTGAGTCGGAGACCGAGTCAAGGGGTCGGAAACCGAGTCAAGTGGTCGGTGACCGAGTCAAGGTGGCAAAGAAATCCGATTCAGGTCGACAGAAGGCCAATCTGTGAGGCGCTGAAGTTGTAGAGGTGACACAAAATAGACTGAAATTGTGGTAGGAATAACGGAAAACCATGTGAGTAATGAGCCCTCTAGTTACTCCTGCAAAAGTGTTGAGTAACAATAGATATAATTTGGTACTATTGTATGATAGGAATGAAACAGCACCGTTGATGTTCCAGATCTTACCCTGTTGAGTTTGGTTCTGCTGCTATTTTACAATGGCTGTACGTCATACATGCGGGCTCATATGGTATTGGATTAAAATAATTACTCCAGCATTAAGCTGGCCTTCGCGAATTGATAATAGTCCGCCTCGCTCGCCCACTGCGCCTCATAGAGACTCTCGTCCATCTGCGATGCGTCCATACCGGCAACGACATCCCTAAAAGTTATATGTCAGTCAGAGTGCGCGGAACGGCATAATGGAACTTACTCATTAACAGCAAGCACCTCTAGCCCGGGTACGCAATCAATAAGCGCAATGATGATATAAGAGCCAACAAAAGACCACGTGAATCCAATCAAAAGCTCTAAAATCTGGATGCCTAGCTATTTAACGTTTCCATCGAAGAATACACCGCCATCAGTAACAATAAAGCCATCATAAGCAGCAACTTCTTTTTGAGCAAAGAGACCTGTAGCAATGGTGCCAACAAACCCGCCAATTCAGTGAGCAGCGAAAGTGTCGCCATTATCGACCCACCGAATCCGGCGAGCGAGATCCGTGAACTTGAAGCGCAGAGCTTGACGGCAGATGAAAGCCCCTGCAACTCCAAAGAAGAGAGATGTTGTCAGGTCAATGAATCTAGCGGACGGCGTAATTAAAATTAGTTCACGATCGCGCCCATAATCGTCGAATCAAGAGACCATTTGCCTGATTTGTAGTAAGTAATACAAGCCCAGGCCATAGCACCTGCAGAAGCGCAAAGATTCGTCACGCACAGCGCCATCACTGACTTGAAGTTCAAGGAAAGAGTGGTTCCCGCACCAAAGGCCAGCCATGAGCCCCAAATGAAGATCATGGCGAGTACCTAGCACATAGAGTTGTGTGGACGGTGCAGTGCAAGATGAAATGGCGTGCGAATGGCCGATTGGAAACGAGGGTAAGATAGATATAAGCTTAGAACTGTTGCTGTAGCTCCGCTACATATATGAACCTTTTTTGAATTGATTAATTGCTTTCCATTAACACTTGATAGATCAGAATAAGCCATACGGGCAAACCTCCTGCGTAATCTAACACTCCAAGCCTTGAGAGCTGAATCCACCCAGACCATATGAGCTAATGGGCAGTAGATGAAGGTTGCCCAGAGCTGGCCGATTTTGTCAATTTTGGTTGCAGTAGTGAAGAAGCCGAGAAACTTACGAAAATGAACGGCACCGAGGGCAACAGCCTTCCACGCTCACATGAGCCTCCGACCGCAATGGCACACACAATCGCACAAAAGATCAATTGGAACTCGCTGAACAAAATTGCTGGTATCGTGCCAACAGGCTCAGCTAAAAAACCTCGATGGAACGCACATTTCAGGTCTCCAATAACACTTAAACCTTCCCCGTAGGCAAGAGAATAACCGACAAGATACCACTAGATAGAGCAACATGCGATTGCAAGAATCTATGGCATGAAAGATACCAATCCACTCCGCCTGGTGGAATATCCAGAGTATCCGGGGCCGACTGCCGGTATAATAGGCCAGCAGAAAACGCTACAAATGAGGATGAAGGCCGTGTTTAGTCTTATCCCAAGCCTCCTAGGCCTGCTGCACGGCAGAGACTACCATGACGAATGTTAATGGAGAAGCAAGACGGGCTTTGAATGAGGCAAGAGAAAGTGAAGGTCTTCGGTGTCGTGAATATATAGCAACTTGTGTCATCACGGTATTTGAACACGAAGACATTGGAAGTGATTCAGCCATGACTTGGTCTTTATCATCTGGTGCCTGGATACAACTTCGTCTTTGGTCATGTTGCTAGGATCGTTCCTGGCGCGCAGCCCAAAGATAAATGCTGATTGGCGCCATCGGCCTGTTGCTCGTCATTGTGCATGTAGGGCTAAAGGGGAATCTCTTTATAGTTTTGGATGACGGTGATAACGGAGTTGCCGAGGATGGCACAGTGGCTGTTGTGGCTTGTTCAAGTGGCTGACCCCCTCGAAGCGAGCTATCCCCCTATTTATTAGCAATCTTGATATTAGCAAGTTACTGACAATGGGTTATGTTAGCTCCAAAGATGTTTCAACCATTAATTTTTTAGGCATGTTTCTTATCATTCGGCTGGATGGTATAAACTTTGGGATTTCCCAAACCTTGGCTCGGGATGACTTGCTTCTCAGATCAATTTCCCCTCGTGACGTCGCAGGATGTTGACCGGACGATCAGGAATGAGAACTCTGTCTTATTGAAACGAGACTTTAGAGCCTCTATATATACAAAAGGTGGGCGAGTAATAGGCACCCTGATCCAAACTAATGCAGGACGACGATCGCGATCGGTGCTAGGTCAACCCAGGATAACTGTTAGCATATAATGAGAAATATTTCCGATTGAAGATCCTGGAAAAATCCCGCGAGCACCGAAAAGATTTCTTTTGGAACCAATAACTTGAATCACACACCATCTTTAAAGCAGCCATTGTAATCAAAGGACATGGTGCTGACAAGCTTGAGAAGAGCCAGAAGAAACAAAAGTAACTCTAGGCCTAAATAGGTCCTGCAGATAGTTCAGAGCCATGTGCACGGGTAACTCTTCTCTTCGAACAGACCACCTTGCTGAAGTCACTCAATGCCATATCGAGTTTCGAAAGTTTTTACTTACTTTGCTATGGATATAATGTTCCTTGTCGACCGTGGCGGTTACTGTCGGCTGCAGTCGGCCTGGTGACTGCTATATCAAGGATAGATTAGGGGTACCAGTGACCCACCCACCTCATGTACATACAGAGGCTCAAAAGCCTCATTTCAAAAGGCAGAGTTCTCATCATTGACTTATCCGTCCGATAGTCCTAATCTTTTGTTGACTAGGGCTCACCGGATATGAAAAACTTCCTGGGGATTTTCGAGGCCCTCAACCCATTCAAAGATCCGATATTAAAACCTCGGACCTCCTTTTTTGCGAGCTAAGTACTAGACTAATTTCGCATGAATCTCTTGTCTGCTGTGGTAGTGGCCTTGAAGCTTCTTCTATATTCTGCCTTTTACATCAGCAATGCTGCCAAGCCATAACACCATTAAAATCGGGTACTGCGGGAGAACTATTGGTATTCGCATAGCCAGGAGAATGGCTTTCAGAGTGTCCAATTGCGCCACGTAGAATCAGCCACTATCGGCAGCCAAGGTCTAAACTCCTTTCTCAACGCATCTCTCCCGTGCCCTCCAGTCCAAATTAAGACACCTCCTAGACCCAGACTCCATATGCGCCTAGAATGTCAACAAGGCTTGTAGTTCTCGGACTGCCAAAGAGCCTTGGCAGCTCGACGTTTCGCTTCTCCGCTCTTCATTAGCCTCCATTATTGTGCCCTTTGAGCTGTTTACACATCTCGTCATGTCCCGAGAGGCCCAGCGTTGTCAAGGAGTGGGATTGTGAGGCTTGTCGCAAAATTTCGCCACGGCGTTTCGGGGTGCTGTAGTGAGGGGGATACGGTTCAATTCGAGTGCTCTTTTCAGCTCAGAGGATGTTTACTGTGTTAATAGAATGATAGCTAAATATGTAGACTAGGGAGCTCCTCAGAGATATGAATATGGACATCAGACCGACTCAAGCTTCCCCACCATTACGAAATCAAAGATCTTGCTGCTTCTAGTAGCTTTACCAGGTGCAATCAGAAGAGTAGAAGGGGCTGTGAGCACTTCACTTACACATCTTCAAGTCAGGCGCAATGAGACTACGGATACGTTTATCACTGATGACTTTTCCAACGCAAGAACTCCCAATGAACTTCGCTGGCAATGCTAACATTGAAGCTAGATATTGGCAGAGCCTTGCAAACGATTCTCAGACAATCTAGAGCTCTGTCCCACAAATGCTTTGAAATCGATCAAAGAACGTTTTGCGACAGCTCAACTTTTCGCGGAATGTCTCGCTCGACAGTTAGATATGAATACACGTTCGCTTGATCTTCGGAGGCTTATTTTTTATGCAAAAGATATGAAACGTATTTTGTTTGCTCACAACCGTTCCAGAAACTCAACTTCCTACCAGTAGAAGCTTTCCCAGCTATGTACAACACCAAGAGCACCGACAGCGTATGGGAGAACGTAATACTACCTAAAATTTCTACCAATCAGTCTTGCAACCTTCCTAGTATATTTCCTGTGAGTTCCCATAGCCTGCGTGTTTGAACAAGCTAACCAGCCATCAAAGATCATAAGAAAGGCCTACGGATTTGACTACCAAACCCTAAATGGGAGTGACTGCTGTTCATCTCCAAAAAGCAAAGAGCCATGCGGGAAAGAGTCCTTTAATCTGCTTGGGTGCAGTATCCAGAGGGTAAAAATTCCTTGTGATTGCCTTTATCTGACGTAGTGGAGCGTGATGGCACCCCAAAGGGCAGTGGATATAATTGCGAACGAAAAGCAACCATTTCGCACTGACGAGGTGAAGCAAGGATACACATTACCGAGAACCAGATCCATACAACATCAGTAGAAATAAAGGCCACAAAACCGCTTACCATGTAGACTTTCGACATGGAGGGGAGGTCGGGGTTGGGAGTATGGTTGACGCTGAGTGCTTCAAAGAAAGCCAGGTAACCGCCAAAGATAGAAGAATCTGCGTTATCATATCTGTAATCGCTTCGTGCGTCCAACCGCCGTCAATTGCTCCGAATATGCCGTTTACGATGACAAACTCTTTGAAAGGATCAACTTCATAATTGCTCTTGCTGAGAACCGTGCCGACGAGGACCAGCGTGCCCATTCCCTCTGCGAGAGACGCCCAAAAGCTAAGCATACTAACGTAAAACATTGTCACCCTGACTTATACCTTTTGGCTGCGTAGTCGCTGATATATTCTCTTCATCAAAGGCAAATTGCCAATCAGGAGAAATACTACCCATCCAATGTGCCAGCGTCGTGATAGTCTTGGAAGGCCTCAGGCACTCTTGGCCATCACTATTCACTTGGAATCCAATGGGTACAAAGTTAATCCTGGGCGCCGTATCGACAACACACGTCTCTGCGTCTAAAGTATTTTTCCGTGCCGTACATCCAATGTAAGTGTGAAGACTATTGGAGCGATTATCAGATAGGTGCTTACCTGAATTACGCAAAGCCTACTAACGGTTAGGCGCCGTAGGGACCAGCAGGAGAAATATCCGTCTCTGGACATGAATGACGGGGCCTTCAAGTGGTGGTATTATAGCACCCTAGTGCTGTGGTTTGTTCTGTTTGTCCGGACCTGGATGTTTTGGACGGGGTTTTTGGCGTTTTCAGGGGAGATTTACTGTCCCGGTGAGCTATCGAAGGTTACTTTGGTCGTTATTGGCCTTATTTTTGCGCGGAATATCATCCGCCGGTGATTCCAACATTTTTGAGCAAGCTATGGGAGGATTGTAGGCGCAATTCAAGTCAATATAGGTTACTAGGACTGCAATTTTGCTCATGCCCAAGATCCGAGTGATGACCGAACGGGAGTTGTATTGACAGGTACTCGTACTCATCCTCATGGCCGACAGCCGTGGGGAGCGAATGTCGATCCCGAGCCAATCCGTACTGCCCCCCAGGATTGCCCTGTCTATCACGTGGGGCGAGTCTTGGGATGGAGAGACCCCCATATTGATTATTCCATGTCTAGTATTAAAAGCATTCCATCTTCATTATTCCGTGTGTGAAGCTTCTTTTTGGGATTCCAACTAAGTGGCTCTTAGTAGAGCTTTTAGTCTTGCCATTCGCTGTGCCACACCGCCCGGCCTCATTCTTTTTATAGCGCCCCCTGCCCGGTCGCCCGGTCCTTGATGCCCTGTTGTCCTATCGATAGGGCCAGCCCTTAGTAATTGTAGTCAGTCAGATACTTTCTCTCTTCTATACCTCTAAACAGCACAAGTATTGTCCGTCACAGTCCATGTTATTGAAGTTTTGAGAATGCATTCGATCACCATACCCCAGCCGGCCTAGGTAATAACAAGCGGAGGCTTTAGTGAGAAAAACAAATACTACTTCCCCCTCCCGGCAATCGCATTCTCGTGATTGCGGATTCTCGAGGCGGCAATGTCATTGGCCGATAACTTTCCTGGGGAACGCAGTGGACGTGGAGTGCCCTCTCCCACGCAAGCCCACGCAAGCCCACGAGGCCCAGACGCAGCTAAAGATGGGCGTCTAAGATAAGCCCTGCGAATGGACTCTGACTCTCTTCAATGCCTCTGCCGTTCTATTGCCTCTATCTCCTCCATATCTCTGAATCTCTTCCGAATTCCCTCTCTTCCTCTCTCGTCTCCCTTTCCTTCTCTTTTCCATGCATCCTCCCCCATCCATCGCCGGATGGGACCTGGGATCTTGGCTGTCGTTCAACATGCATCAATATATCACGGGTGCATATCTTTAGTGACCAACATTCACCGATAACCCCTGATTGCCCGTTTTTGCTTGCTCTCGGCCTGGCCGCAGGTGATGATGCTGTTTGCTATTGAATCATGGATCTGGTATACAGTTGTGCTGGGTGTGTTAAGCGCAAGGCTGTATGTTGCACAGATAGGCAAAGACTACATTGTGAACTTCATCAGCTGATTTCCCAACGTAAATAGAATATCACGAACGATTTTGTTTGGGTCCGTCAAAAGACTTCAGTATGATGACTGGATCATGGGCGTATTCATCCTGGCATCATACACCATTCTCATAGTAATGGCAAACATCGAAGCCAGATCGCACTCTAATCTTCTCCCGCCGGACTTTCCCGTACACGAATTGACTCCTAATGAAAGATCTCGTCGGGAGTATGGTAGTAAAATCGTCGTTGTCGTGGAGCAAATGCAAATTGCCGTTATCTGGTCTTGCAAAACTTGTCTTCTGATCCTGTACTACCGACTCACGTATGTGACCACCCTGATCATAGGATAATTTATATTCCATGTTCGATCTCACTGACTATTTACAACAGTCGAATGGTGGCGACTAAGGAGAACGTTGCTATCAAACTCCTTGCTGTCTATGTCGCCCTTGGTTTTGTGGTCATGGAGATACTTTACTTCGGAGTCTGGTGTCGACCCTTTCACAATTATTGGGCTGTGCCGACTCCGAATTCGCAATGCGATGCCCTTACAGACCATCGAATTACCAATGCCGTCTTCAACATCTCTTCAGATATCATCATGCTTTCCATAGCCTTGCCAATGTTCATTCGCAGCCTCCTACCACTCAAACGGAAGCTCATCCTGTGTTGCATATTCAGCCTTGGCGTCTTCGTTGTACGTGCATCCTCTAATTAACCCTCCTTTAATTCAATCACTCTAACACTGCTCTCGAAAGATTATCGCCGCAGTCCTAAATAAATACTACTCCTTCACTTCACCATACACCCCCAACTGGATATTCTGGTATATCCGCGAATCCTCGACTGCAATCCTCGTTGCCAACCTCCCATTCACCTGGACTCTTCTCCGCAAGCTCTTCAACCTTGGCGCGTTCGACGACTCGGCTCCGCCGCCTCGTACTTTTCACTCGGCCCGCACCGCCGGCGGTCGTCGCACCCAACGCAACCGCAACAGCACCGTCGGAGGTAACGGTACAGGCGGAGGAGAGAAGGGCACAATGACTAGCAGCCGCATCAGCAGGATGAGCCACACTGCTAGCGGAACAAGCGATGAGTCAGGGGCAACTACGTCGGAATCGCCAACTACAAAAGGGAGCGAGAAGAGCGATACACCGCTCGTTGGCTGGGGGGACGAAGAATCAGAGGGAAGTAAAGAAAAGCCTGATTCGTGGGATGTCGAGGCGCAAAGAGTACTACTCGCAGAACCGAAGAAGGCACGTGTTGCACCTTCGGTGGCATCGTCATCCAGGTCCGTAGAGAGGAGAAGACTTAGCGGGGGAGGGGGAGGGGGCGGAAGGAGTGCTCGGGATCGGAAGATAAGGGCGCAGTATAGTAAATAATGGGGGGATATTGTGGCAGGTAGAGTAAAAGCTTATATGATGGGATGATTCATGATTGTAACTCGGTGGCTCCCGTATTTTCGGTCTAGCAAAGGAGTAAACGGGATAGAGCGCCTTTTCGCACACGCAGAACAGGATTATTTGGGTCTGGGTATTTGTGATTGCTTTCAGGGTGTATGAATAAAGTTGGTGCTGTTCCGATGTACAAAGTAGGTTCTGGTATTTGACTATATGATATAACATTGGGTGCCAGTGCATAAAAATGAAGGCAGCAAGCACAATAATGGTTCGATATGTAACGTTTCGTTCCAATACCAATTTCTCTTGAGCATGCCTACTACAACTCGAGGATCGGTAATGTCGTGGGTATGCTTACTGACGAAGACAATACTTGCCATCTGACATTTTGGTGGTCGCCAGCCAACCATTTTGATTTATTCAAAACAGGAGAGAATGCAGCCTAATTGACTCTTATCTGACATACTTATGCTCAGCCTAAAGTTCCATAACCACCAATCAACCGTGCAATCTCTTTGTTCCCTGATTCGAGTGCGAGTTGAGCAGCAGTCTTTCCAAATCTCGTCTTTAGTTTTGGATTTGCCCCTTTGCGTAAGAAAAAAGCAACGGACTCCCTCTTCCCTTCTCGGGCGGCGAGGTGAAGCACACTCTCTTCGTCCTCAGTAGTGAGGGCTCCGATATCTGCACCGCGATCAAGTAAGATTTCTGCAATATGCAGAATCTGATGAAAAGCGGTTTCGTGCAGTGGTGTCCAGCCAACGTTGTCCCGGGGACTCACGTCCGCCCCATGGTCTAGCAGTACTTGCACAACGCTTTTACATCTTCTCATGGTTGCCTCCTGGATTGGAGTCCGATATGAGTAGTTGCGCGAGTCTGGGTCGGCGCCGTGATCCAACAAAAGCTTGGTACAGCCAACATGTCCATTGTAAGCTGCCCAGTGCAATGCAGTTCTTTCTCCGCAGAACTTGTTTGTCCAAAAGCTAGAGATTTTGGCGGATTTTAATGCAGGGTCGGCCCCATGCTCCAGGAGCTTCCTTACGATGGGGTCAGATCCCTGCTCTGCTGCTATTGACAGCGCTGTCCTTCCGTCGGCATTTTTCACGTCCACGTCAACCCCATCTTCGAGCAGGAAATCAACTAAGGCAAGATTTCCATCCTTGGTCGCTGCATGGAAAGCTGAAGCTTGTGCTTCAGCTCTCCTCGAGCTTTTCATGGGATCAAGTGTCTGAGGAGAAACTCTGCCATTGTCCGCAGTTCGACCAGGGGATATCTGCCCGGATTGAGAGCCGTCGGGAGCCTCTAGGTCGCCTGTAGGAGTGAAGGGAGAATCCAGGTCTGGGCTCAAGATAAGACTTGAGGGAGTAGACAGATCTGCAGATGAGGGTTTTGAAACGACCCATCTTAAGGCAGAGCCTGCATCCGTGTCAGCCGACCCGCGCCGCCTCAAATGGTGGGTGGCATCGAATAGGGCTGGATTGAACGCAGAGGCGCTGTTCTGAGCATCTCGACGCAGATTTGCTGTGCTGAAATATTTGTGTACGTCAGCTTGCCTTAAGCCATGCTTTGGCGATATTTGATAAAGGCGGAGCCGTACAAAGTAATAGCACTCAACCACACGTCAACAGTGGCCCGGTTGTGCGCAAGCCCATCGACCAATTCCATGATATCCTTTTTCCCCAGATACCACTTCAACCCCGCCGTAGTAGCAAACCTCCACCGGCCTTCTTGGCCATCCGGTTTTATGTGAGCCTGGAGCCTTGTCATGAGCAGTTGAAATGTGGTGGAGCAGTTCTTCAAGGGCTCTGCCAAATTGTTCACCTGCTCCCTAAGGGTGGAGTCGGCTACAACGTACTTCTGGATCTCTGGTTCCATGAGGGCGCTCTCCAGCGATCGCACGAGCTGGTTGAAAGCGCGGGCATCGTTCGCAATAGCATTAATGGCGGCGGGAGCACCGCGGATAGCGGCCACCATAGTGCAGAATTCCTTGGAGCTAGTGGCAGCGAGCGTGACGACGGCGATAATGGAGGCGGACACAGAGAGTGGATCCATGGGTGGGATAGTGCGTGGGAATCACCAAGCAAATTAGTCTGGAGAGATGATGACGAAATGGAGACTGACATGGTTTGGCATGTCTGCCGTGTCTGGCCCCATAAGCACCCATTGGTTATCTCAGTAAGCGACTCAGACGGCAGGGGCAAACTGAAGGCGCACTCACTAATACTAAAGTATTACTAGTCTCCATCCTTAAAAACGCCACTTTCTTTTAACTAATCAGCTCTCTACCAACCTTAAGTTTACCCTGCCGTTTAGTGCGGAACTCTATGGTGCTTAACTTTAATTTTCGCAATTTTATATAAGAGACATTTCCCCCTATATTCTATATTTAACTCCTTAATAATACCTTTTTAACCTAACAAGCAAATAAGTTAAGTTAGACTAGTCTTCTGTCGACCGAATATCCGTGCACCGATCATAGGAATTGAATGAGGACTCTGTCTATTGAAATGCGGTTCTAAGACCTCTATATATACATGTAGGAAAGGTGTAGGAAAGGGAAGACAAGGGGGGTAAGGGGAGTCAATGAAACTGGGGTAGGTGACCGAGTCGATGACCGAGTCGATGACCGAGTCGATGACCGAGTTGGTGACCGAGTCAATGAGTAAGTAGCTGAGTCGGGGTAAGATAACCTGATTCAGGTCGACACACCCCCCCAGCTGATTGACTGGGTGGTGATCAGCTGGATATACCTAAATAGGAAATATCTATGGTGTTAAACCAAATAGAAACTATTTAAAAACAGAACTTGATAAGGAAATCGTGTAAATAGGTTAAACAGTACACTTAAATCCAACTACAATAGGGTCTTAATATCAATTAGATTCAGTTATTAAATAAAGCTTTCATACTTCTGCCTTAATAGGGCCTTCATGAGACCGTTAGCTGTTATGTTAGTAGTAGGAACCCACTTAATCATAATTAAGCCTTTCTAAACTTCTTGGCGAAGCTAGTGCTGGTGGATATCTACGTGACGAAGCTTTGTGTTCAATTAAGGTCCGTTTTTGGTGAGCAGTTAAATCGTCTGCTAGTTGTCACAGTTAATTATATACTCCTTATCCGTGTGGAGTTGCAGATCCTAAAAGAAGCGCTGCCACCAAATTGATTCTGTAGCTGCGTTTAATAGAGCCTTAAGCTTAGCTTTAGTGCTTAATATTATAATAGTCTTTTGCTTGGTAGAGCGCCAGTTAACTGCTCCTCCAAATAGTAAAAATATAAAGCCTTTGGTGCTCTTCTAACTAATAGAATCATCGCCAAATATAGCGTCGCTTGCTTAGACGACGATCTGACTTCTAATATTCCTGCTCAAGTATTCAATTGTAAGGGTTTTCTTTTGATATAGGTACGCAATTGCTTAATTGACTACGGCTTTGTGCAGAGGCGACGGATTGCGAAGGAATTCTAAGAGCTTGCTTAAGGCTCGAGCGGCGTCAGGTCGTGTAATGCAAGTGGCGTAGAGTAGCGATCTGACCTTCCTTTGATACATGTAGACCTACTGCTTAGAGGCCTGTTCTGGATTAGGCAAGAGATCTTCTATACTTATTAGTGTATATACTGGACGAAAGTCTTTTAGATGGAAGGTACTGGCGATCTTGTTAATATAGGAATCCTAGCAGAGCCAAAGCTTCTATTAAGGTCGATCGCGAAGGACTCTAATTCCTAAGAACTAGGTTAGTTCTCCTAGGTTCTTAATCTCATACTTTATTATTAGCTGTTCCTTAAAGAGTTAAAGCTTTGGTAAGTCTTCTATGCGGCAGGCTGCTATAATATTATTAACGTAGAAGAACACGATTAGCTAGTTATTATAAAATAGACATGATTCTCTATTAACTGCCGTTAGACCTAGGGACGTTAGTATAGTTAAGAACTTATTAAGCTAAAGCAGTGGTGATTATTGGAGGCCGTATAAAGCTCTTTAAAGGAGCAGACACCTGCCCTTCTGTTAAAAGCCATCTGGAAACTTGATATAGACTATCTTATCAATAAGGCTATTAGCGAAGGCGTTAACTGCGTCGCACTGCCAAGTCTCTAAATTAAATGCAGCGACGATCGCCATTATAGCTCTGAATATTTTAGCTGCAAGGGTTGCTATATACGTGTCCTTTTTACTAAGTCGTTATAAGTCACCTCGTACACAAAGACGGGCTTTAAATTTAACTAGATATCCATTAGTGTTAAACTTATAAGTAAACACCCAGGTGACGGGTATAACGTCGAGCAATACCGTCCGTTTAACGGACTTGAATGTCCCTTGCTGCTCAAGATCATTATATTCCTTATTAGCGGCTTCTGTAAAGCCATCTTTATACAGGTGAGCTTAAAGCTCCTTCCAGCTATATAGTGGTGGTGGAAGCTTATTATAGTGTAATTACTTCTAGTGGTATCTAATTCTGGTGGTAAAAGCTTTATAGAGGGCAGGAAGGGTATCTAATTGCTTAATATTTATTAGGTAAGCTACTTAACGCGTTAAGAGCTTCCTAGTTCTTCTGCCTTCTACAATATTAACATCGCCTATATCGCCTATGATCTCCTATCTTAGATGGGCTTCTTCTTTAGGAATGAGTTTGAATTAGGGTCTTTAATTAATTGAGGAACTTAACAGCTCTACATTTGTAGTATTTAATTGAGGCTCTAGCGTCTCAGCTAGGGTAGGGAGGCCGGGTATAGAGTCGTCCTTTAAGGCTTAAGGGCTGATTATGTCATTATCTTAATTTTCATCAGCATCTACCTGTCAACTTCTACTACTATCCGCCTCGTCTTCCTTATCTAACGTCTTATCTAACATCTCGTCAAGCTCTTCCTAAAGCGTCCTATTGCTATTTGACATATTAATTACGTCCAAAATTTAATTAGTGCGTTTTTGGAGCAGACCCGCGAGATCTGGCTAACTGTTGTTATAGAGCAGTTGCTTATTAAACGTCACGTCTCTTATTTAAATTACCTTCTTTTTACTAGGTATATACACCCTATAGATATTCGTCGACTGGTACCTAACTAGGTATCCAATATAAGCCCTTAGCTTAAGCTTTCGTATGCGCGGGATATTATATTTAAGCGGGTAAGCTCTACAGCCGTATATTTATAGGTAAGCTATATTCGGCTTTAATGGCGAGAACCCTAGTGCTGACTAAAGCTTCTTAAAAGGTGTTATCTAGCTAAGCTAGGTGTTTAGTGTCTAATTAATTAAATACACTGCAGCTCTAGTAATTTCTAGCCATAGCTCTTCTAGTAGTCGAGCTTTAATTCGCATATAACAAGACTTAATAATAATCACCCCCCTAGAACGTTTAGCAGAACCGTTCTAAGACTTTATATATAGGGCCGATTTCTCTAGTAATATTCCTTTTTAAGTCCTCTAAGCGTCAAATTCATTACCTAGGGACGTTTCGCTATTAATTTGAATCACTGCGATCTTGAGGTTATATTAACGCTCCACCTTATTTAAATATCATATAATTGCTTATGTTGTTAACAACTTATAGGCGAAGGTCTCTACCTTATTTATACGCAGATATTTGTCATAGAAATATATCGTCTAGATATAACCGTTATACGCCACAATCTCTGGAAATAAGTTAATATGCACTTAGTAGAAGGGCCTAGTTGCCTTACTAGTAGGTGTTCTTCTTAATACAATTTTGTAAGCCTTGCTAACTGCACAGGTCTCATAGTCGATCATTGCTGGACCTTAAAGTTTCGCACTACCTGCTTCCTAGGGTCCTGTATAGCCTATTCTCTTATACCAGAGTTCGCCTAATACTTCCTGATTAGGAAGGGGGTCTTATGATTGGATTGCGAATAAGGCCTTGCTTGGGGTCCTTAGTTATAGCTTATTATACTTAAGTGTTAATTGGTTACAATGGCTCTTGTAAAAGGCAAACGTCTTATAATCGTTCTTATAATATAGTAGGTTCTTTTTATTGTCCTATTATATATTCTTTTTATTAAACTTCTTTAGGCAGGCTAAATTTGTATAAAAGGCTGGTATATATACTGTATTAGCTAGGAAGAGCTCCCTAGGACCTAATAGCGTCTAGACAGTAATTACTGCTGTCCCTATACCCTTAATTGGATCTATACCCGTTCCAGTATATATGAAGTCACTACTTAGTTGGAGCTTATCGACGAATCTTAATCAATCGTTAATAACGTGTATAGTGGTTCCGCTGTCAAGAATCACGCTATCGCGTAGCTTATAGTTAGTGCCTGCTTTATAAGCACCTATTTAATATACGGCAAAGGTACCAAGGTTATCCTTTTAATCTTAATCTGGGCTCCGTGCAGCTTCCTTTTCTAGAGCTTCTTTGCCTGAAGCCTACTACCTTATCTTCTTAATTTTTGACTTGGTCTAATCTAAGGCGTTAGCAATCTTTTCCTTAACCTTTTTAGCCATAGCTTTGTCTAATTTCCAGTCCTTTAATCAAACCGACTTGTTAATATAAGGATAATCTTGGAACCAGTGAACAGCTCCGTAGTAGCACGTTAGGGTATCTTTCTTCCATGCCGTCCTGGAAGGGGTAGTAGTAGGGGCCTTATTCTTAGGAGCCTCGTCCTTAGGAGCCTTATTAATTAGCTTGCCCTAAAAGCTTACTGTATTGGCACTAAATTAAGCTCTATTTTTCTGCTAGGCAGTCTCTAATCTTTAATAGTTCCAATAGATTTCAACTAATTAAGATATAGATAATATGTAGTCTTTAGCCCAGTTGTGTTTGTTAAATTTAACCCTCCACATTAAGGCCTAATTTAGTAATACTGGCTCTACTACTATTAGAAAGTCTCTGATTGCTTAATCGCCTTCTACGTCCAGCAGCTTAATCTTTTTATAGTCGTTATACGTCTTCTCCTACTGCTGTAGCCAGGCCTTGAAGTTCTGGTTCTTCGGGCCCTTTTTAACCTTGGCGTATTAAGTGGATAGGTAGAGCTAACGTGCTGTATCTATAGGGGCAACTCTCTCCTTAAGAGCCACCAGGGTGTTATATACTGAGTCGATACCCAGTATATAGGTATTAAGGTTCCTAGTTACTACACCGGTAATATAGCTTCGTAGAGAGGTCAAAGCTGTCTTCTTTTTTCTATATTCCTTCTCTACTGTCTTGTGTCTCTTATGGAGAATTTGAAGCTCGTCCTTCTCGTCCTCAGAGAGAGTTGCATAGGAGGTTATTCCTGCCTTTACATCTTGAGGCCTAGGAAAGGCTGGTTTAGTTAGTTGGGGCAACGCATCCTTTTTGGTTAAGGGGTTGACGTATTTCTATACGTCTCCTGTTTGAGCTTAAAGCCTAATAAGGTCGATCTATTCGTCCTAGTCAGCTTAACTTAATAATATCACCGTCGTGGTGATGGTCTGGGTAGGTTAAGAAGTCATATTGAAAAGGTGCTTGCAGAAAGGATAAAGGATTTGATAATAAACAGCAATTTAATAAGGGGTAGAATTAATTAAATAGCTCAATTAAATTAATCAGTTAAACAGGGGCAATACGGCAAGCAACCCGGGCTCATAACTGTCAACCGAATATCCGTGCACCGATCATAGGAATTGAATGAGGACTCTGTCTATTAAAATGCGGTTCTAAGACCTCTATATATACATGTAGGAAAGGTGTAGGAAAGGGAAGACAAGGGGG
>Ga0307507_10005329_pt1 | contig 21255 bp, 8 predicted proteins | sample 7_EM_MG_FD_207223 | JGI IMG/M metagenome (GOLD analysis project Ga0307507, IMG submission 207223) | Populus trichocarpa ectomycorrhiza microbial communities from riparian zone in the Pacific Northwest, United States - 7_EM | ecosystem: Host-associated > Plants > Roots > Unclassified | place... | reverse complement strand
CTAATATCTAGGCTAAGTATTAATACTATAAAGTCCTTTCGCATAGCCTATGCAGTTTTAATAGTAGTAGCGAGTAGTGTAAGTGCTAATAGCGTTAAGCGATTCTTTCTTGCCCCTATTTAGCTTTATGGTAGTAGGGCGTATTCCTCTACCATATCTACTATGTGGTCCGCTATAACCTTTTCTAAGATCTTACTTAGGGTGTTTTTTAAGGCAATAGGGCGGTAGCTTTCTAGGATTAAGTAGTCTGCTTTACCTTCTTTTTATAAGATAACCGTTGTTATGGATCTTTTAAGTTACGGGTAGTAGCCTATTATAAAGTATGCTCTGGCTACGTCTGCAAGCTAAGGTGCTATAAGTGGTCTATAGGTCTTTAGGGCTTTATTTAGGATCCTATTTGGTCCTAGTACTGTGTTATTTAAAAGGCGGCTAATAGTTCTGGCCATTTCTTTAGTTGTTATATCGCTGTTAACCCTTAGGCGAGTTACTGGTGTTTTACTAGTAATATTGCTAAGGTCTACTAGAGCCAGTTAAAGGAAAAATCTTTTTATAAGGATTTTTGCCTTCTTATTATTATTACTTGTGGCCTATAGTTTACCTGCTCTTTATAGGGGTAGTAGGTGTAGATCTTTTACTAGGCGTCTCGCCTTTTTCTTTACCTATTTTGCTATGGTCTAAAGGCCCTTATTATAGGGGAGACTTAGGTTAGTAGTATATTTATTTATAAACCGTCTCTAGTTATTCCTTACTTCTTTTCTTAGGGTATTCTTTAGCTGGTTTCTTGTGTCTTTATATTATCTCTCGTCCTTAGAATTATGGCTGCTTATATATTTCCTCCTTGCTCGTTATTGGCCGGCTATAAGGGCCGCGTACTGTGCGGACTATGTGTGTCGCGCGTAGGGGCCCGGTTTTGAAACTGGGTAGTGCTCTTTTAGCCCACTTTTAATTGCTACCTAGATCCTTTCTAGTCTTTAATTAATTTTCTTAGGGGTAGCCAATGAGCCTCACTTGTTTGGTATTAGGTAGATTTCTTCTAGGTCTTAAAGTTATTATTTAATTATATTAAGGAAGCTATCTACGTTAAGCTTCCTTATTGCGTATCTTTTACTATTTGGTTGCGCCTTGATCTCCAGATCTAGTTATATCTAGATAGGGATATGGTCTAAAGTAAGTGCCTATTCTTCTTTAAGGGAGCACCTTTTGAGTCTCTAGTATAGGTTTTCGTCTATAATTATAAGGTTAATTGTATTTTTGGCGGTGCCCTATTGCCATATAATTGCACCTGGGGGGGTAGCTAGCTTAAGGCCCCTATTATCTATAGCTCTTAGTAGGCACTCTACCTATTAATTGGTAGTAACATGGATGCTCTCCTACTATAGGTGGTAGAGGTTTATGTTTTCTAGTAGGATAAACTCCGCGTGTTTAGTTTCTAGTAAGCTTATTATAGATATAATATTCTCTATCTATGCTACCCCTTCGACCCTAGGGTTATAGATATTAATGATTTATACTAGTCCCCTATATATCTAAATAGTTATAACTATAATATCTAGGTTAACTGCCTGCTATAACTATAAGGCAAGGCTGATATTTTTACTAATTATAAAGCATACGCGTATGGCTGCTTTTGGTTTATACAGGAGCTAGAATCCTTAGAGGCAGTATGTTAATTATATATAGGTATTATAATACGGCTCTTATATAGTAAGAATATGGTATTTCTCTGGGTCTAGACTATCTAGTAGGGGCCTTGCTAGATAGTGGTTTATATTGCCGCAGTTATACTATATAATGGTTAAGTGGCAGACCCCTAGTGGGGGTCCTTTGCCTCTTCTTTGCTCCTTACTTCTTCCGTTTCTATTTTCTCTAAAATATTTAGAACTTCCGTCTCCTGTGTTTACTCCCTAGCCACTACTTATTTTATATAGAGCTTTCTATTTCTATATCTTGTGTTCCTACTAGCCTTTCTAAATCTGAGTTTGTTATTGCCTCCGGTTCTTTCTTTATTCTTACCAGTTAGCTATGTGCCCCTTATAAGCCAGCTGTGTATGTTGTGTTTACCGCGTTAAATCTAATTCTTAATTGTCCCGGCCTTAAACTTGCCGTAGCTATCTATAGGGGTCTTCCTACTAGGCGTTCTCTCCCTTGTGTCCCATATGTCCCTTATATCCCTATTCGGTCTGGTAATGTCGCGTAGCGTTGCTTTTGGCCCGTTAAGGCTTGGGATGGCTAGCTTAGCCCCCTAGTATTAAAGGTAGGAAACGCTAGAAAGATACCTGCGTCCCCCTAGCTTATTACCTATTGTTTCCATTTGTATAACCTAGCGTGTAGTTATTCCTGTAGCTATTAAGCCCTTTCCTTCCGTCTCCTATATTTAATGCAGTCTTCTCTCTCCTACGCCTTATATGTGCTTTGGTAACAGTTTATGCATTTTGTTTAGTCTTGATTTATATATTGTCTTATATTATAGGGGCCTGTATAGTGGCCACAGCACACCTGTGCTGCGTATGTGGATTGGGTGTGTCCCTATTATACGTAGCAATAATATCGTTCTAGGTGTAGTCTATAGTTGTAGAGCCTTGTGTTGTATATAAGGCCATTTATAATTATTCCTTTTTAGATAAGGAGTTTTTGTATTCCTAGTGTATATACGCTAACAATAAGGGAGCTATACGTTCGTCTATTATTTCCCTAGCGAGTCTTTAGCGCCCTTTATGTCCTCTTATTATTCTTATTATATGCTTGGTTTATATTTTCCTATTAAAGCTATTAGATTTAGGTAATTACGAGTTCTGGTATAAGGCGTTCCGTTTGTTTTACTATCTCCTATATAGTTGCTATATTGTCCGCCTAGCGTCCCCTTTCTACCCTAAGGCTTATGGGAACTGATAGGACTTTAACTAGGTAATCTTTACAAAGCACTTTTATGCTAATACACTCTCCTAGCCTGTCCCCTGCCCTTATGGCCCGTTCCTTTACCTATTGGTCCTTTAGGGTGACTCTAATGTCTCTACTCCTAAGGTGTTGGACTGCAACGGCGTTGTGGACCTCCTTATAAATCTTTATAAGAACTTCTGTTTCTGATTGTCCCCTAAGTTCCTCTGCCTTTTCTATATTTAGTTGTATTATAATTATATACCTAGTTATTGTCTTTAGGGGGGTAGGTTCCCTGTACTATAGGAGCACAGCTATGGCGGCCTAGGTGCGGTTCGCCTATAGGGGGGAGTTTTATTTATCTTTAATTTTGTTTAGCCGTTAGAGGATTTAATTAAGGGTTTACTAGAGGGGCGCCTAAGGTTTACTGGACTAGAGTCATTCTGCTAGCTGTATTAGTTCGTAATAGCTAATAGATACTCCCTTATAGTTCCAGATACTAGACGCGTCCAATAGGCTTTATATTTTGTTAGATGCCTTCTTAATTAGGGTATTTCCACTTTCTGGTATAGTATTCGCCCGTCCTTGTTATTGTTATGGGGGGCTATTGTTGGGTATGGGTCTGGCGGTCACGCGTGACTGCGTACCACCGTTGTTCCACCTGTGCCTCCCCTGTGATGCATGCATCTCAGGGGATTATTAGGGTGTTTTTCAGGGTTCTTTTGGTTGGTTTGGTCTTTTTGGGCCGGGTGCAGCAAGAGCTCCAAAAGTCCTAACAAATTCGCAGGGTAGGTATATTAGCTAGTGCTGCTGTATACACTTAACGTTAAATTTGTTTGGAACCTTCTAGTAGGACAAGGTCGGCAGAAGGATTGGCCGAGACCTTATTAGCTTATAGAGCTGTATTTAACAGTTCTTATATATTATTAATTAAGTTAATAAAGTAAGAATTATTACCGTTATTAATAATTATAGGAGGTGGTAGTGACACTTTACAAGTTATAGGATTCTTTTTAAGGGTTGTAGCAAGCTTATATAAAACATTAGGTATATTTTTATCTTAGTCGGCAGTTCAAGCTTATAGGTATACGGGCTTAGTTTCTTCTTAATTTAGTATAGGCCCACGAATTTCCAATCAAGTTTCTTTAAAGGCCGTTAAGTCTTTAAGTTTTATATACTTAGGTAAGCTATATTACCTTCCTTAAAGTCCTATACAGGAGCTTATCCTTTATTTATATACCATTCCTATAACATTTAAGCGTACGTTAATTCGCTTTATAATAGTTCCGTTAACTACTTTATTTAATTAGCAAAGTTATATATATTAATTAACTAGATCCATTTAATTGTGGGTCCTATTATATTAATTTTAGGTTATGGTTTAAATCTAAGTTAAGGGTCCTATCTATAGGTCGCGTAAAACGGCGTTACGCCTATTAATATATTTATTATATTATTTGCAGTAAACTTAGCTAAAGGTAGCTATTTTTTCTAGTTATCTTACAGGTAGGAGTAGTATATTTATAAGTATTATTCCATAATTATATTTGCAATTTTAGTTTAGCTATCTATCTCCAGATAAAATGCAGTTAAGAGTTATATTTAAATACTTAATTGTTTATATAGAGCTTACTAGAAGTCTAAAATAAACTAGCTTCTACAGTTAGATATTATTATATTAGGAAGTCCGTATAGCTTAAAGACATATTTAATAAAACATTCAGCTACTAATATTATATTAATTAAGTCTATAGAAATTATATATTACATTTTTATAAGACGGTTAACTATTACTATAATATTTATAAACCTATTACTACTAGGCAAGTTAACTATAAAGTCAATTAAAATATTACGCCATCTTTATATTGGGATTAGTAGCGGTTAAAGTACTCCTTACTTCTTTACATAAAAGGGTTTTCTATATATGCACATCCTATATACTTAAACGTATTTTCGTACGTAGTTATACATTATAGGCCAGTAATATACTTGTTAAATAATCTTATAAGTCTTCACACAGCCGGGATGTCCTATTATAGGGGAGTTGTATACAAATTTAAGGATCTTAAATTATAAAGGTTTAGAATTTAGGACTACTATTTTCTATTAATAGTATAATTAATTATTTTAAATTTTGCATTTAGCAAGTGTAATATCCTTATACTATCATTTTCCTATTTAAATTGCTTTTATTATATTAATTATCCATATATCGTTCTTATATTTATATTCCATTAGCTTATTAATTTCTATTTCCCATTTATTAACTTCTAATTTATTTCTTTTAAGTTCCGTATCTAGGAGTATAAAACGTAGTTTTTTAAAGCGTTTAGGGGGCAGTAAGATCTATAATTAATTTATAATTCGTTTATCTAAAGCGTTTATAGGTAGGTCCTATAATCTTTATATTAATATATTAGGCTTCTAATTAAGTTTACCCAGTTAATATATAATCTTAAAGTTAAATTATAAGAGGTATTCAGCCTAACGAATTTAGTGCTGCGTTAATTGCTTTATAGTTATAAAGTACTACAGATTCTTATAGTCCGTTAATACGCGTATTAGGAATAATAATCCTTTAAGCTTAGGATGCTATTATTTAAAGCATCTAATAATCACAAGCAGTTCCTTATTATATATCTTATAGTTTAATTTAGTAAGGGCGAGTTTTTAGGAGAGAAAGGCTACTAGACATAGTTCGCCATTCTTATTATATTACAATAATACTCCCCCTAGAGCATAATCTAACAAGTCCATTTTAACAATATATTTAAGGTTAGGGTTAAAGTAAGTAAGGATTAAAGCAGTTATAAAGCAATATTTTAAGTTATTAAAAGCTTATTCGCATCTAGCGGTCCATTTAAATTTCATATTCTTCTTTATTAGGTTTACTAACGGCTAAGCAATTTCTAAAAAGTGGTTAATAAATTACTAATAGAAATTTGCAAATCCTAGAAATCCTTAAATATCCTATATATTGCTAGGGCTTTCCTAGTTTATAATTACAGCGACTTTCTTAGGGTCCATTTTAATTCCGTTGCAGGATATAATTAAGCCTAAGTATATAACCTTAAACGCGTGGAACTTATATTTCTTAATATCGCATTATAAGCCTATATCTTATAAGTGTTTAAAAACTATTCTAATATATTTCTAATATTTAGAAAGCAAGGACAAGTAAATTAAGATATTATTAATATACACAGTAATAAATATATTAAGGAATTTATAAAGCGTATTATTAATATATTACTAAAACGTACTAGGACCATTCTTTATACTAAATAGCATTACTAGGTATTTAAAGAGTCCCCATTATATACAAAAAGCTATATACTTCTTATCTCCTTTATATATACAAATTTTATTAAAGGTAGTAATTATATTAAGCTTTATAAAGTACTATACCTTCGCTAATTAGTTAAGCATCTCTTAAATTAAGGGAATCAGATATTAGTTTTAAATTATAATTACATTTAAAGCTTAATAATTAATATAGAATCTTAAGCCTCCTCCTAGCTTTTTAATAAATAGTACAAGTAAGGTAAATAGAGATTAACTAGGGCAAATAAATTCTTTTTCTAGATACTTATTAAGGTATTATTATATTATAAGTAGTTCTTTTTATAACATACCATATAGTAGACCAAACTTTAGTGTTATGCCAGGCTTAAGTTCTATCTTAAAATTATACTTCTCTTAGTGCGGGGCTAGCTAGTCTACAAATTATTTTTTAAACTTATTAATTAGGTTATAGTACTCTTTAGGTATAAAAGGTTAAGGATTAGGATACTATTTTAGTTCTAGTGCTTTCTTAATATCTTCTATAGTTATAGCAAAGATTTTATAATCTTGTCTTTTTACTAATAAGATAAAAGGCGCGGCCTATATTATACAAATTTTAAGAGGTTTCAATATAACATCTTTACATTCTTTACTATAATTAGCAGTTATAGATTTATTATATTGGCTTAAGGTTCATAGTAAGGGTAATTTATATTATGTTAAATTTAAATAGTTGTGTATATATTTATAGGGTAAATGGTTTTTTAAGTAATAACTTTGGTAGTAAGTTATACGGAACTTTAGTATTTCTTTAACCCAACTAATTAAAGGGTTGTGTTGTTTTAGCCATCTATATCTAAGTATAACTTTATATTACTTTAAGGGTGTAACAAATAAGGAAACATATTTAAGGTATTTGCCTATCCGCATTTTTACTAAAGCGTAGTGTATTATTTCGCTATATATTAAGGGTTTGCCATTAAAGCCTTATAGGCCTTAGGGCTTGTTAAGTTTCTTTAAATTTAGGCGTCTAGTTTTTGTATAGTTTATATTAATAAAGCCTATACTAGTAGCTCCACTGTCTATAAGGATTTATACTTCCTTTTATTTTCTAAGTATTTAAATTTTGCTAAGTATATTAAGAGAATTATGTTGTGTATCAGCACTAGAAGAGCCTAAACACTTATACTCTTCCACTTTTTATCCTAAGGCGCGACTTAGCCTTAGGATAATTTATTTTCCAAATTAACTAAGGGTAAGGTACTTTATAGCGTCTAAGTATAATTTATAAATTAGGTGCGATTTAAGGAATAAGTATAGCTTAAAGAACGGGTATAATTTGAGGATTGGGTATAACTTAAAGATTAGGAGGAATTACAGCAGACTTTTTTAAAAGGGTAAGTTTGGCAATGCTTTTAGATATATCCTTTTTTACCACATCTAAAGCATTCTCTATTTATAGCTTAAGTTTTTTATTTATTAGTTCCCAAGGGTATATAGAATTAAGCGGCACCAAGGTCTATAGGGTTATATATAGGGTTTTTAGGTTTTGGAGATAGATCGCGCTTTAGAGTATATACCAGTTTTATAGAGTTTTAAACACAAGGTGTAGTTAACTTTAGAGAATAAGTCTGTTTATTATATTACAGGTCCTTATTAATTTATTAACATATTATAGCAAATTTAGATAGGTTTTTTAGTAGTTCTTTACCTACTAGCTAGGCTCTAATCTTATCTAAAATAGCTTATTAAAGGGCAGTAACTCTAGCGGCTTTATTCTAATCCAGTTCACTAATAAGGCCTAAAAATTCTAAAAAGAAGCTGGTAAAGTCTCAGTTCTATTATTATAAGTTTTTAAGTTTAGTAACAGCTATATATTTGCGGCTGGCATTATTATATATTTATTCTAGTAGAGAGATAAAGATTTTAAAATTAATAAAGGTGCTGTTATAGAAGAATGGATCTATAGTATATATAGCGTCTTTACTTAAATAAGACATTCCATAGCTAACCTTACTAGCTTTAGTAGGGTATTAGTTATAGTTTGTTAAAAGTTTAAGACAGAGCTTAGTTATAAAGGGATATAGGTTATTTTAATTTCTATTAAACATTAGAGGATTAGGGAGCTTTTTAGACTTTATAGCGGGTATTAAATTTATTACAGCTATAGGTTAAGTTACTATTACTAGTTTAAAGTTCGCGTTTAAGGGGCCAGGTTTAGATATAATTATTTTAATCTTGTTTGCAGGTGTTATTATTAGGGTCTCTAATATAAGTGCCTTAACGTTGCAAAGTTCTTTATAGAGTGCTTCTATTAATTGCTGATACTAGCCTTCTAGTGCAGCCCGCTGCTGAGCTAAGGCGTCTATAAAGGACTATTGCATTATAGTTAACTATTCCCTAACTAGGGTTATAATACTTATAGTTATCAAAGCGGATTCGGGTTTGTTTGCTATTTTAATAGTAGTTATTTAACGTAACGTAATATAAGGGCGCGAAGAGGCTTTAGGGAAGATTTAAAGGAATAATATAAATTCTATCTAAATCTAAGGGTATATAGCTCTTGTAGAGTACAAGACGTTGCGTAAAGAAGAGAAGGGAATAACAAGAGAATCATATAATTAAATATTCAAGGGCTTGGTGGTCGATGCGTGCGCACGTGCGCACGCGGTCTTCGACGGATTTCGGTAGAATTTGGTCAAAGCTTCGGAATTCATCTGTTGAGTGTTTTACCGAGACATTCCTATTGTAATTGGGCTAGTCCCATTACACCAACCAAGAAGTAATGCTCTTACTAGCTGGCACAGAGAACTATAATACACTGCTTTTAATATAAAAAGGCCTTAAGGCGGTTACCCAATGGCTTATTAGCCAAAATGTACTAGACTAGTTCCGGGTGGCAAAGGAAATGGTAGTAGAAGGTAAAGGGGCGAGTAACAGGCGCCCCCTTATAACTCTATAGTAGTAGAGTAAAGTTTATAATACTAGCGCGTCCGTAGGCTTATTACGGCAGTAGTGGTTCCTAAAAAGGTTAAAAGGTAAGGTAGTAGAGCACTATAGGTAACTCGTAGGCGCTAAGTAGGCGAGTCCCAAAAGGCGGGGAGATGGATAATCGCGATAATCGCCAAGATCTAGTTCTTAAAACTAAATCTCTATCGCTACTCCCTAGTGGTTTTACCGCGGGTGATTATATAGTTATATACATATAACATAATTAAGTAGTGCGACTATAATTAGGTTAGTTATTCCTAATAATATAATATAATAATAACTAGATAAGTACTGCCCAAAGGCTCAGCCTAGTAAACACGCCCGGCGCAAGTGGTCGCCAGAGGCGGCACAGCTACTCGCGGTAAGGCCCACCTCTGACAGAGCCCTAAGGCCATAAATAATAGGCTTAAGAAGACAGTGTGGAAGGAGAGTAGAAATAGCTGGCGTCGATTTCTAGAGGAAATTACCTTGGACCCCACTAAACTATCCCTTCACCCGTCGGCGTCCTGCCTTATCGATAAGATAACGGGTCAGTGTATACAACACTAAAAGTTTATCAATTTAGGGTTCCTCATTGGCTAAAATCTTATCGATAACTTTGGACGTAATTTGATGGGCAAAGAGATATAACTAGGGACTCTGGCGTATATTAAAGTAGAGTAGGCAAGTCGCAGGGGAAACGCCAGGGGACTACACCTTCCCGCACTTTACCGGACAAAACACCACTAGTATATAAACAACAACGGGGAAAAAACAAATATACTAGTAGAGAGGTTCTTCCCAGGCGCGGGCCAAGCGGATCTACAAGATACTAGCGACTAAGACTACCCCCTACCCCTAAAGATAAGCTAGATGGTCTTAATAAAGAAAAAAAAAGACGCTATATGGAAGCTCCCTATTAGTAAGGCGGTATAACTAAATAGGATCCTAAATAAGGCAATTAAAGCTGCGTTAAAAGCCTTAATAATACTACTAGCTAATACTATAACTACTTGCCTTTATAAAGGCAAGCTTCTAAACTACTATAAAGTAATAACTATAGTCGTTCTAAAAGAGGCAAATAAAAAGAACTGCTTTCTCCTAGAAAGCTACTAACTAATTACCCTTAAATATATAAATAGGAAAGTTCCTAAAAAAGATAGTTATAAAATGTATATAAGAAGCTATAAAGGCGTAAGGAAGAAGCGATTATCCCTTTTAGCCCTCTCTTTAATTACCTTTAATATTTAGGTAGCGTGGCAAGCCTACCTAAGCTACGTAGTATCTATACTAAGCCTAAATATAAGCAGAGCCTTTAATAATATATTATAGGTCCTCGAAATCGGACTCTATACCTGTACGTGGTAAGGCCTACGAACCTGCTGGTCTTTAGACTTAGCAGAGCCAACGCAGAGACGTTGCATAGCTGCGGGTAGGGGTCGTGGTGGTGGTCGAAATGTTGTGGGGGGTAGTGAAAAGTTTTCACATGGGATGGTGAGATCTTGAAAACCACTACTGACGGTACCCCCTTTATAGTAGACAACTGCTACGCTCTTATTTAACCCTATATAATCCTTGCGGATATAAGATAGAATCCAACGTCCCCTAACCCCTAATTAAAAGCATTAACGACCTTATATTAATGAACGAACAATCGCGAACGAACATAAACGAGTAAGTATACGGCCCCTCCTAATCCCTAGGGCAATCGCCCGCGGAGCATATGGTTACTTGCTGTTAACTACCAAATACTACCTAGCAGCCTGGATTGTGACCTACGGTTTTCCCTGTCTCCTTTTAACGGAGTGGTGACCCTTAGAGAGGACCTAGCTGGGGCCTAGGCACAAAAGATACCCAAATACACAATATCCCGCTTGCTTATCAGTATTACGGTAGTTAGAATGGATAAATCCCCCTTACGCCTTTAATGGCTCTAGGGGGAAAGGAGGTAAGGCGTATACGGTAATGGTCAACAGGAGATAGCACACAGGGGATGGTTAAGATATGGGAGAAAACAATAAGTACACAGCAATCGATCGGCAAGGCTTAGCTAGGACGTAGTGAACCCTAGCTTTAGATAAGCTGGAGAAGGAAGTAGTGGTTCCTAAGGAGTTTAAAACATCTAAGGAGGAGGACATGCTATAGGCCCATAGGGCCGCTGCTATGTGCAAATATGGCAATTTGGGGTTTTTCATCCAACTAAGGTGGCTTATAGGGTTTTTCCTCCCCTAACCCAACTGCAGGGGTTTTCTTCCTGTAAATATACAAGTTTTCCCCCCTGTGACGGAGTAGTCTACGTGGGCCAGTAGGATCCGTATTAGACGTTAATTAAAGAATTACTACTAGTAATATATTATATAAGAGACTCCTATAAATCTTAAAAAAGAAGGGCCTATTAAACTAAGTAGTTAGGTTTACCTAAGCCTTTTTAATAGGATATACTACTAAAATAGTATTTAAGGGCTATAAAGGTAAAACAATACTAATACCTATAGGTATTCTATAGGGATCGCCCTTATTGCCAATTCTATTTCTATTCTTTATATTTAAGCTACTTAAAATATTTAAAGGTAACTAAGAAATAGTAGCCCTAAAATTTATAGATAATATAAACCTAATTATATAGGGAAATATAGTAGCAAAAAACTATATTAAATTAAACTAGGCGTATAATAGGTGCATTATATAGGTTAAATAGTATATCGCTAAATTTATACTAAATTTATACCAGCTTATCCACTTTATAAGAAAAAGGAGGGTAAATAATAACCTAGTATTAATAGTAAGTATCTAGGGCTATAAAGCAAAACTAAAAGCCACCCTTAAGGTCCTAGGGGTTTAGGTAGATACTAAACCAAACTAGAACGTGTATATTATATAGGCGACCTATAGGGGAGCAGTAGTATTTATAGCGGTATTATAAATCGTAGCCTTAACTTAGGGACCCTTATTTAGATATATGCGACTGCTATATATAGTAGTAGTAAGGCTAATAATGCTATATAGCGCCTAGATCTAGGGTCTAGTCCTAAATAGTAATCTACTAGTAAAAAGCTCCCTAGTATTACTAGCTAACCTATAAAACTAATGCTTATATAGGATTATAGGGGCCTATCCCTTGCATTAATAAAATGTGTACTTAAAGCTGTGCTCTGTGCGCACCAATTAGGAAGCTGTATATGCAGGCGGTTAATCGTTCTGCTAGATAACGAAGGCCTTGTAGATGAGGCTACAAATATATCAAATTTTATATATATATTATATATAGAGTTTTATTCTTCAGTGTTGAGTTAATCTACGTGCTCCTGCCAATACGGCCCCGTCTTGCAAAGGGGTATGCGACATAATCTACATCCAAATTTGGTTCGTGAAAGGCTTTAAGGCCTCTTCCAGGCTGCACTGTTTCGAGGCTTCCTTATAGTATTTGGTAATGGCTTACAAAGAGGCTTTCGGCGACTAATTCTTTAACTTAAGTCTTCCTTCTTACTTGTAGGCAAGCTGCACAAGTAACTGACTTCTCGTTAATCCTTTCAGGCTTATACTCGTGCTCTATTACTAGGTACTATATTATATTGTCTATGGAGACGCTTAATTTATACTGCCGAGGAAGTTGGGCGGAGTGCTTAAATAAGGCGTTAATGAGATCTTGCACTAGATATCTGTGCACGGCTCTAAACTAATCAAAATACATATAATATACGTCTGTGCGGGCTTAAAGGGCTAGCGTATATAACGCGTCGTAATACATCTGTCACGAAATTCATGTAGAGGGGGAGTTTATTGATGAAATGGGTTGATTGATTGATGATCTTGTATTATGTCTTTTTGACCTTGATCTGACGTGTCTTTAGTGACGTGTCTTTGTGCACGTGACTCGTGCACGTGACCCACGCCTTTAGAGAATACAGATTATCTAACACACCCCCTTAGCTTTAAGCTCTTTAAGGTCAAAGCTAGCCACCTTCTTGTGTCCATTAATGAGTCAATTAAACCGTAATCTTATCTAAATCCTTCCGTCTTGCTCTAATACTATCCCTTAGGTCCTCTAGTTGCTTCTCCTTATTTAGCCGCTCCTTAATATCCACCATTCCGATTATATTAACGAAGCTTTAAAACCTCTACTTGGGCAGGGCCTTTATAAGTCCATTAGCAATTATCTTCTTCATTACTGTTTATTGAAATCGTACTTGTCTTATTGCGTATTCCTAACGTAGCTAGTGTTAATAGATGTTAACGTGTTGGAGCTTCGTGATCAGCTTTGCTGTATCTTCTATAATTAGTTAGAGCGTCTAGGTGTTGTTACATTTAATAATTAAGGGCTTATTTAGTTGTAACGTTATTGCTTTAAACAACCTGCTAATAAAGATAGCTTTCTTTGCTGTCTGTAATAGGGCTAACAACTCGGCTTCTGTGCTTAATGTCGTCACTATACCCTGCTTATTTGCTCTCTAGGCGATTGGCCCCCTAAATAGCTTTATAATGTATCCTTATGAGCTCTTTCTGTTGATGGAGTTGTCCACAAATAATATATCGCTGGTACAGATAAATGATTGCGCTTTATCTCTACTATCTCTTCCGTTGTCTCGTCCTTTGTCGCGTATTCCTTTGTTTTTCCCTCTACCGTTCATTCCTTCCTTATCTCCTCTATAGCAGATTGCTCTGCTTCTTGTACTATATAGGTACTGGACAACTCTATCTGCCGCTTAATAATGCTCTTGGCCTAGGTCCTGGTTAAACCTTACCAGCCGTAATACTATAAAAGCAATATCTAGACGCGTTATAGTGGCTGCATAGAGTACTAAACCTAGTTTTCTCTAATATAGCATTATAGAAGCTGGTAGGGATATAGGATGGACTAATAGGTCTATATTAGGGGACGGACGCGTTAGACAGATTATACGGTGATTAGTAGGGAGGAGTTCCGATTCTGCCATAGAAGTGTCTAGAAGACGCCCTCTAAGATTTATCTTATACTAGTTAGCTATCTTCTTAATATAGGCTTCCTAGGATAGCTATAGGAGCCTCTAGCTATAATTACGTATTACATGGATTCCTAGGAACTATTTTAGCTCACTAAGGGTACTTATCTAGTATTCCTTGCTTAGCTCCTTAATTGCTTCTTAAGCCTTCTTTTTATCTGTCTTTCTATAGTAGAAGACGATATTATTAACATAGAAGAAGACGACTATTCCACCTTTTAGTATAACGTATGGCTCCTGAGGTACCTCTTTAAAGCCTAATTTATTTAACAAGCTTATAAGATTCTTCTACCATAACAGTAGTGATCGTTATAGTCCGTATAAGGCTTTTTTTAAGCGTAGTACTTTATCTGTCTTTCCTTTGTTGAACCCTGGCGGTAGCTTTATATAGACAACCTTGTTAAGATCGTAATAGACAAACGCATTAACTATATCTATCTGTATTGTCTCTAGGTCGAATTTTACAGTGATTGCCATAAGGGTTCGGAAGGTCGTACTAGCTAATATAGTAGCTCTTATAGGTAGGTCTCCTGGGGCCTGTTAATTTCCGTATACTACTAAGCGTGCCTTGCATTTCTAGAGAAATCCGTACTTATCCGTCTTGTAGATGAACACCCACATTAAGCTAAGGACCTGCTGTCCCTTTGTATGCTTCTTATCTATTTCTTAAAATAACCTTATTTAATAATGGGATTAGAGGTAAGCTTATTAAGCCTCTTAGAACTAATCTTAAAGAGGGTATATATTAAGGTCCTTAATTAACTAAGGTGGCGGAGGTAAGTTTTTCCTATATAATCTGATATTATGTGTTCTACCTAATTTCAGCTTACTGTTATTAAGTTAACTATTAAGGTTAAACTTCCTTCCTACTATGAAGGCGCCTTAATAGGCTAAGGTAATTCTTTTAGTGATAAAGTCTTTAAACCTATTATCGCCGGCTTCCTTAAACAAGTCTTTAACCAAGTTGTTAAATATCCCCTAAGTGTAAAACCTATCTCCTACTTGGTTGACAGTGTCCTAATCAGTATCTAACTTTATAGGATACTCAACGTAAAAGGTACATAGAGATTCTTCGTCTTCTTCTGTTGGAGGTGGTATATAATATGTGTCTTTAAGAGCTCTTATAAGCTTAAGATCTACTAACTTATTAAAGGTTTGAACTGGCTTATTAACATTATTGTCTTCCTCTTAAATTAACGGTTTAAATACTTCGTTATTATCTTCCAGAAGAACCTTGTTCTTAGTTAAGGTCTTAGGGAGTTAAATCTTCTTAATTAGTGTATCTAATTCGGTGTGTAGATCCTTTAAGATGTCCATTTACTTGCCATTAAAGAACGTCTTTTTATTAAAGATGACATCCCTAGTAGAGATAATAATACCTTTATACAGGATCCAGATCCTATAGATATTGGTAGAGTTATAGCTAATAAGGTAGCTAATATGGGCTCGCAGATCTAGCTTGCTTAGTCTTTTCTTCTTTAGCTAGGCATCTGACGTTATCGCGTACGCCCTACAGCTATAGGCTTTTAGGTGCGCTAATTATGGTTTTCTTAATCTCCCATTTGCTAGATAGGTATAGAACCTTTCATATAGCAATTTCCATCCATTACTTTCCCGTGGCGTTTAATCTTAAAGGTAGACTGTATAGTTAACTATCTTATTCCATAGGTCATGTAGTAGATTAGCAGCAATTCTTATTGCATATCCTTTCTTAATGATTACACCCCCTAAGCGTTTAGCAGTACTATTCTATGCTTGGGTATATAGCGCCAAAGGCTTAAAGGTAATCCCTTGGGTTTATAGCCATTTAAGGGTTCTCCTTCTCCCTAGCTCATTGTCTAACCTAATAGTGTTAACCTTAAGGTTATACCTTAGACAAATCCATTAGATAAAATCTTTAAGTATTTATAGTGTCTCCTTCTCCTTGCCATGCGTTGTTATAAAATATGGGAAGGTTCTTCCTAAGAAGGTGTCATAGATAAGCATAACTTATACGAATCCCGTATACGCTTCCTTGAGGTTAGTCCAGTTAATATAGAGGTTAAGATAAGGTTTATTAATATTCTATTTTAAGAACCTTCTTAAGACCTAATGCTTAATTTTAGCAAGACTGCAATGCTAATATTCCATCATCTTTGGGCCTTAAAGCTTAACTCCTAGGGCGTTGATACCTAAATGATAAAGGCTTATAGGTCTTAGATAACCTAGACGTAGATGCTATAGTTATATATCACCTTTCGTATCTAGGCGAATGTCTCTTAACAATGCTCTGCGCTTTTATTAGCGGCGTAGCTGTTAGCTTGTATTAAACACTAATAGACTTCCTAGTCAGACGTATTTAATAGTCTGTTGTCCGTAACGTTCTTTTATTTAATATAGGATTATATCATCCTTCTGAACTAGCAGATTATTATCTCCTTTGTTATCCTAGTAGAACCCTTATTTTTAAAGTAGACGGAACAACACTAGATTCGTATTAAAGTCTGTATAAAAGGCAACGTCCTTAAGACATAGGATTCCCTTGCTCTTATCTGGTTTTATAACCTGGATAGTGATATCGCTGTAACCTAGTATAGGCACTTCTGAGCTGCCGGTGATAACATATTCGTGTCTTAGAGCTTTCCTGAAATTATAAAAACAAAAGAGGTTATTAAAGATGTGGAGAGTGGTTCCTGAGTTAAGAATGGTTAATAGCTTTAATAGATAGAGTTGACCGGTGTAATATAATTCTAGGAATATTGCATTGGCTTCTCCCTTAATCTTAACTGTCTCCTATTATTATTAAGCTTCATCAACCTTTGATTTCTTAAGCTTAAGTCGTTCTACTTAGGCAGCTAGATCCTTATCTTGCTCTACCTTTATAAGCACCCTTTTTATACATATACCTACGGCTTTGAATCCCTTAGGCCTTTTGCTTTTAAATAGATACCAACAGTTAGGAAGGGTATGTCCCCTTATATCGCATGCCAGGCATTTAAGGTTCTTCAACCTTTTAGAAGACGTCTTTTTAGTCAAATTTATACCTGCCCTTTTTCAGCTATAAGATAAGCTGTTCCCTTTTCCTTTTTAGACTTTAGCAGCAATAGAGATACCCTCTTTGGGCTCTCCTACGAAGTCTATATTAAATGCACTCCCTCTCGCCGTTATAGGTACGGCTTTAGAAAGGTTTTGGAATGCTTCTCATAGCTCTATTACTACTTTATAGTATTCTAATAAGAGAGCCTTTTTAGTATTATTTACCTACTTCATATACAGAACAAAATAGGTTTCGCTTATAGGTCGTATTGTATTTATAAGGTCCATTAGCCAGATCCCATTAGTTATCTATAGAAGATCATGTTTCTCTGCCATCTTTATCGCATACTCCCATCAGTCAAGCCACTGGGTGACCTTTGTCTGCTTAAGCCCTTTAAGTAACTCTATATACTGCAGTTGTACCTTCCTTATTATAAAGTTCTTTAAAGGCTTAGTGTCTTCTTTTAACTAAATTAGCCATTCCTTAACTATAAGGGAAGGGTTAAGCAGTAGCTTCTTCTGAATCAATACTATGGACGTAATCTGGGTGCGTATCTATTACAGATGCTCTTCCTGTTTTAGGAAGTACTTTATGTCCTGGTTGTAGTATTATCTACTATTCTCGTACGCTTTCTGTTAATTCGTTAAGAGCTATGTATATAAGGTTACATTCTTATTAAAATCAGTGACTTCTGGATAGGCTAGTTCTTATAGTAGAGCTTATTAAGGTGCTGTATTGTCTGGGTCAACGTGGGCCTAAATTCATTTATCTACTAGGGCTTATAGTTGCCAGATCTATTACTCCCAGTCTTCTAGTTTATTAAGGATGATTATGGTCAACGAACTCAACATCGGTGGAGTCATTTTGACTAATAGGCAGGTGGGGAATTAAGATGGTATTTTGTTGTTAGGATCGTCCTTATCATCAGGATCGTCCTTTAACAATTAAGGTAGGATTTCTTATAGAATCTCGTGGAATCTCATGGAATCTTGTAGAAGAATCGTCCTATAATAATTAAGGTAGGATTTCTGTCAGAGTCTGCGTCTTGACAATAAGGTGTCAGAGTCTGACAATAAGGTAGAATTTCTTTAAATAATTAAGAAATAGCTGAATAGCTTCTTAAGTTGGCGGACTGGGCTTATAACTGTCACGAAATTCATATAGAGGGGGAGTTCATTAATGAAATGGGTTGATTGATTGATGATCTTGTATCGTGTCTTTTTGACCTTGATCTGACGTGTCTTCAGTGACGTGTCTTCGTGCACGTGACTCGTGCACGTGACCCACGCCTTTAGAGAATACAGATTATCTGACAACATCTCCCTTACCATTTTATCTACCGTTAATCACTTAATCTACCTTACCTTCGCCATCTACTTCCTAAGCCACGCTCCTCCCAGCCGACACCCGTAACCTAACTGCTACCCAAAAGCGACTTCTAGAGGAAGACACTACTAGTTTAACACTTAGTGATCGCGATTCGTGCGAGTTTAACGATGTGACAGCTGCCTGCGAGGATCATTACCACGAGATCAGTACACCACCTATAAAACAACGGCGTGGGCATGAGGATAAGGATCTTTGGGCACACGCACTTAATAAGCCTTTAAAAGACTTACTAGTAAGAGGGAACGGGAATTAGGTAACCCACAGGATAATAATATTGGTAATAACTAGGTAGTAGATAAGGAATATGAGGAAGATTAAAAGCCTAGCTTAACACTAAAAAGCTATTACGAAATTTTGGTGGGGTAGGAAGATCTAGGTAAGTCCTGTAGAACTTTTTACTACACCAAAAATCTGTTCCTGATTACCAAAATAGGTAATTAGTATAAATACAATCATAATCATAATCAGCTCTGCTAATTATGTGATAATCGCAATCGCATGGCTGATTATAATTATATGGTTATTACCATCACTGAATTCCACGTTCAGACCTGCAGTTGGATTGATTGGCACTGAGAGGCTATGTCTTTGTGCCGCTGAAGACGAATCCAGGAATTTTCGAACATGTTCCCGAGCGCAGGCGCCGGCCACCAAGGCGAAACGGGAAGGTAGCATAGCGAAAAGTGAGAATGACAAGCCGTCACGCAGACGTTTTACGGCCAGTGGCCATTTTACCGCCGAACAGTTTCCTCGGCCTATGCATCTGGCCATCGATTACGAGATACTACACTCACAATCCCTATTTAAAAACCTGCAACCCGCAAACAAAAAATACCTTGCTATACGTCCCGAGACACGCTACATCTAGCCATGGATGCCTCTAAGATACTAGAGGCACTCATGCAACATCACATTGCAAGAGCTTCTTACGACGCCGACCTCTCCACCACCTCAACTGATGGCATACCGGGCAGAGCCGAAAATCGTCCATGCTCCAATGTTTCGGGCAAATACATGGCTACTTGTTTTGCGTATGCAACGTCAAAAGCTTTGGCCCCTCAAGAATATTATCAGTTGCTCGCATTCCCCCAGAAGGGTCCTGATACCCTGTCTTCGGTTCCTCGGGAATAGCTTCATAAGGAAATCGACAACAAGGTACAAGAGTTCTATACAGACGAAACGTCAATATCTGAATGGGACAAAAGTAGACTCTGTGCTCCATCAGGGAGGAAGACGCAGAGCTGGTGATAATCCTCCACTGCCAAACAAGGAACGGCGCACTCCCAGTTATACCTTTCTAGGATACAACGACCTTTACGATTCAAACTTTGGCAACCAAAAGCTACAGCAGACTTCTTGTATGGTTACGATTGGCGTTGGCGAGCGGAGGAGGCTTGTTGTTTGCAGGTTGTGCGTTTTCGAAGAGAAGTTGCGGGCGCAGTGAACTAGATGGCAAGGCAGATTGGGGAGTTTCGGAGAGAGGCCGCGAGTGTAGTGCTTCGAAGCGGATGGCGGGGACCGCAAGGCGTTGTGTGGAAGTTGCGGATTTTTGAAGCGAAGTTGTAGGTGGAAGAGGACAGAAGCAGGACAGAAGAGAGCCCAGATTTATTGTCAGCACCTGACGTGTTTGTCATAGTAAAGCTGGAGACATGACTGACAGTGAATTGCATGGCTCATGGCGAATTGGGCGAGGCAAGACAGCAGAGGAGGGTGATGTTGCTGTTCAAATATCACGGCAAATTGCGCATCTGGCTTCAGAAAGCATGTGCAAGAGACAGGCGAACCGGTCCTAATATTTGTCGTCATTACACGACCAGGGTTATCGAAGCAGTGGAGCGCGAGCTTGAGAAGGGTTTCAATCAGGCCTCGTTGTGTCGCCGGTCGGCTGACACGTTGTGGTTGAGAGCGAGGATTGGTAATGTTGGGAAGGCGAAATGGAGTATGTGTCTATTGCCTCTGACGGCGAAGGAGGGTGATGCGATTGCCATAATATGAGAGACCGGAAGCCGTCCTTGCTCAGGAGACGGAAGGAGGAGTCGAGAACAAGGCGGTTCTTCAAGATGAAAAGAAAGGGGGTGGAGGAGGTTGGATACTTTCAACTGCTGGTTGAGATGTTGAAATTGCCGGGCAGAAAGGAGCAGATTTACCTATACTGAGGGACAACTCTATTGAGAGCACCTTCATCCATCTCGTTCAAACTATTGTAGTCTCAATACTCTACGCCTCTGCACCATGATAATTTACTCTTGCCTCGACAAGCCTTACTGCTTGGAGTGACATTAACTTCGCCAAAGATGCTCACCGCCTCTTTCTTTCTGATTTTGTTTCTCTGCCTTCCCATTCAGGCTCATCGCAAGAAGTTATTGCCACTTCTGAGTGCAGACGAAGATCTATCCTTGGAACCCCGGTATCCCCGATAAGAGACGAGTGACACCTAAAAGCTCTTGCGCTTGTCTGAGCAGTTTTTAGGCAAAGGGATCTGTACTTGGAAAAAGCCAACAACAGCTTATTGCAACCAGCCTGATTGTCCGAGTCCAACTCTTCGACCTCATGTCTCACCACTATCCTATATTCCTGATTCCACCCGCGCTTGTCAAGGTGATCAGTAGCTCCCAGAGTTGGGAATAAGCAAGCGAGCCAAGCTGAGCAGGCTCAGCTTGCTGGCTTGTAATTTTTGACACCTTGAGCTTGCTTGCTTGGCTTGTTTGGCCAAAATTGTCGGCTTGCTTGGCTTGCTTG
>Ga0307507_10005328_pt1 | contig 21258 bp, 23 predicted proteins | sample 7_EM_MG_FD_207223 | JGI IMG/M metagenome (GOLD analysis project Ga0307507, IMG submission 207223) | Populus trichocarpa ectomycorrhiza microbial communities from riparian zone in the Pacific Northwest, United States - 7_EM | ecosystem: Host-associated > Plants > Roots > Unclassified | place... | reverse complement strand
CCGGTGTCCGCTCGGCCTTCCGCGAGTTCACCGTCTTCCTCGGCAACGGCAGGCAGGGCAGACCTGAACTGGCCAACGCGGACCTTCCAGGGCCACAGGCCCGCGACGTCGGCCAGGAGTGCGAGGAGGGCTCCATCAACCTGAGGGCGGCACCGCTGGGTGAACGCACACCGCCGGGCAACACACCGGAGAACCCCGCAACCACACAGCAGCGCCAGGAGTTCAACGGTGGCGTGTGCCGGAACGGCACCAGCAACGTCAACGACGGAACCGGGGACAACACCGCCGCGGCGACGATCACCACGGTGGACCCGTACGCGTTCTCGTCGGTGAAGTACGGCGACCCCGCCACGCCGTTGCTTCGTGCCTACGTCGGTGACCCGGTCGTCGTCCGGGCAGTCGGTGTCAACGAACGCAACGAAGCGCTGCGCATTCAAGGATCCCGGTTCCGCAAGGAACGGTTCAACGCCGACGGCGAGCTGGTCGACGCGGCGACGACCGGAATTTCGGAACGCTTCGACTACGTCCTCGACGGAGGTGCGGGCGGCCCGGCCGGCATGGCGGGCGACTATCTCTACTACAGCACCCGCAACTTCGCCTTCGAGAGCGGGGCATGGGGCATCTTCCGGGTCCACGACCGGGCACAGGCCGATCTCAGGGCCCTCCCCGATCGCGCCGCTCCGGCCACCGGCGCGGGATTCCCGATCCTCAAGCCGGCAACGGGCGACACCCAGGCAAACCCCGGGCCGAATCCACCGCCGAGCAGCCAGCCCGGCGTGGTCACCACGAACAAGAGTCCCTGCGTGCAGGGTTCACCGGCATACGACTACGACGTATCGGTGTTCACCGCCACCCTGCCGACCGCGCCGACCAAGGACGTCAACGGCGTGATCTACGCGCTGACGTCGGACATGGCGGCGATCAAGGCCGGTACGAAGCGGGTGGAACCGCTGGTGATCCGGGCAAACCAGGGTGGCTGCGTCCATATCACCCTGCGCAACCAGATACCCGCGGGTTCCCGCTACGGCGGCACCCGCGCCGGGTTCGACCTCGGGAAGCTGTTGTACAACCCGCAGGATCAGGCCGGCACGGTGGTCGGGCTCAACCCCGACACGACCGTCGCGAGTGGACAGACCGCAACCGTCCGGTTCTTCGCGGACAAACAGGTCGGTACGTCGATCTTCCAGAACCTCGGCAGCGTGGCATCGATCCGGCACGGAGCCTACGGACTGCTCATCGTCGAGCCGGCCGGCTCGACCTGGGCGAACAGCGCAGACAACCGGCCGCTCACCGCGACCTTGACAAGCGCCCAGGCGATCATCCGGGCACCGTCCGGGAATTTCCGGGAGTTCGCGCTGACCATGGGCACGACCGACCAGCAGTACGCGCGCAGCATCGTGCAGTACCAGGACGTCGTGGCAGGCGCCGGAGTCAACAGCGTGTTCGCCGGGAACGATCCGGTGGCATCGGCTGGGTTCAGCAACGTGAGCTACGCAAGTGCGCCGCTGACGACGAGACTCGGATTGACCAGCACGCCTCCGAATCCGTCGGCGAATTTCGCCACAGCGTTCAGTTCGCCACGGCACGGCGATCCGTCGACGCCGGTCTTCTCGGCCCGTGCCGGGGATCCGGTGGTGTTCCGGGTGGGTGTCGGCGCGTCCGACCAGTTCTCGACATTCGCACTCGGCGGGCACGAATTCCCGCAGGAACCGCAGATGTGGAACGGGACGACCGACCGTCGCTCGCAGTTGCTCATCGCACGGTCGCTGACCGCGGCCGAGACGCTCGACGCCGAGCTCGTGGGCGGTGCCGGCGGGCCGCAGCACTACAGCGGGGACTACCTGTACGGCGACACCCGCCAGCAGCTCACGGAAGCCGGGATGTGGGGCATTTTCCGGGTGCTTCCCGCCTCGGCCACCGGCATCGCCGCACTCTAGGAAAGGAGAGCAAGAGCGGATGACGATCTCCCGACCGGCTCGGCGCACTGCGTCGTGGCGACGACCAGCCTCGCCGTCCTGCTGGGCACCGCCTTCCCGGCGGCCGCGCACGTCACCGTCGGATGTGACGACGCGGCTCCGGGTGGCTTCGGCCGGCTGGCGTTCCGGTTACCGACCGAGCGCGACACCGCCCCCACGAAGGTGCAGGTGGAGTTCCCGGCCGGGCAGCCGCTGGGTTTCACCGCGGTGAGGCCGCACCCAGGCTGGACGTACCAGGTCGCGCGGCGGCCACTGGCGACACCGATCGTCGACGACGACGGCGCGCAGGTGACCGAGACGGTCGGGTCGCCCTGAGCGCGGCGGCTCTGGTTCTTTCGGCCGGCTCCGCGGCGTTGTCGATCAGGCGGCGTACGAAGACCGACGGCTGAACCAACGGCCGGTGTCCTGGGCAGATGGGCTGCCCAGGACACCGGCCGTCACCGTGCTCGGGTCAGAGGGTCTTCTCGAGCCGATTCGCCAGCAGCCTGATGAACCGGGCCGGATCGGCCAGCTCGCCACCCTCGGCGAGCAGGGCCATGCCGTAGATCAGCTCGGCGGTCTCGGCCAGTCCGGGGTCGTCGGGACGCTCGCCGTGCGCAGTACGCAGTCCCGACACCAGGGCGTGGCCCGGGTTGAGCTCGAGGATGCGCTTGATCGGCGGCAGTTCCTGCCCCATCGCGCGGTACATCTTCTCGAGGGTGGGCGTCAGATCGTGAGTATCACCGACGATGCACGCCGGTGACGTGGTGAGCCGCGACGAGAGCCGAACCTCCTTGACGTCCTCGCCGAGGGCCGTCGACAGCCAGGTAAGAAGACCGGCGAAGTCGTTCTGCTGCTGCTCACGCTCGGCTTCCGCGGTCTTCTTCTCCTCCTCGGTGTCGAGGTCGACCTGGCCCTTGGCGATCGACTGGAACTGCTGGCCGTCGAAGCCGGGAACGGCGTCGACCCACATCTCGTCGATCGGGTCGGTGAGTACCAGGACCTCGAACCCCTTGGCCCGGAACGCCTCCATGTGCGGCGAGTTCTCGATGGCCGAACGAGATTCGCCGGTCAGGTAGTAGATGTGCTGCTGCCCGTCCTTCATCCGTTCGACGTACTGACGCAATGTGGTCGGCGCCTCGGCGTCCTGCGTCGATGCGAACGAGGAGATCTCGAGGATGGCCTCACGGTTTTCGAAGTCGTCGAGCAGGCCCTCCTTGACCGCCCGCCCGAATTCCTTCCAGAACGTGGCGTACTTGTCGGCGTCGGCACCCATCATCGACTTGACCGTCGACAGCACCTTCTTGACCAGCCGACGCCGGATCAGCTGGATCTGGCGGTCCTGCTGGAGGATCTCCCGGGACACGTTCAGCGAAAGGTCCTGCGCGTCGACCACGCCCTTGACGAACCGCAGGTACTCCGGGACCAGCGACTCGCAGTCGTCCATGATGAACACGCGCTTGACGTAGAGCTGCACGCCGCGCTTGCGCTCCCGCATGAAGAGGTCCATGGGGGCACGCGAGGGCAGGAACAGCAGCGCCTGATACTCGAACGTGCCCTCGGCCTGCAGGCGGACCGTCTCGAGCGGGTCCTGCCAGTCGTGGCTGATGTGCTTGTAGAACTCGTGGTACTCGTCGTCGGTGACCTCGTCCTTCGACCGGGCCCACAGCGCCTTCATCGAGTTGATCGTCTCGATCTCAGGCTCGGCGGGTGGCTCGTCACCCTCGGGCGCGGGGCTGTCCTTGGTCATCCGGATCGGCCAGGTGATGAAGTCGGAGTACCGCTTCACGATCTCGCGGATCTTCGCCGGCGACGCGTAGTCGAAGAGCTGGTCCTCGGCGTCCTCGGGCTTCAGGTGGAGCGTGACCGACGTACCCTGCGGCGCGTCCGCGAGCGCCTGGATCGTGTAAGTGCCCTCGCCGCTGGACTCCCACCGGACGCCCTCGTCCGCGCCCGCGTGCCGCGTCACCAGAGTGACCTTGTCCGCGACCATGAAGCTCGCGTAGAACCCGACGCCGAACTGACCGATGAGGTCCTGCGAAGCCGCCGCGTCCTGCACGTCCTTGAGCTTCCGGAGGAAATCGGCGGTTCCGGACTTGGCGATGGTGCCGATCAGGCTGACCACCTCGTCACGGGTCATGCCGATGCCGTTGTCGCGCACGGTCAACGTGCGTTGCGCGGCGTCCACGTCGATGGCGACGTGCAGGTCGGACGTGTCCGCTGCGAGGTCCTTGTCGCGATACGACTCGAGGCGCAGCTTGTCCAGGGCGTCCGAGGCGTTCGAGACGAGCTCGCGGAGGAACGTGTCCTTGTTCGAGTAGATCGAGTGGATCATCAGCTGCAGCAGCTGGCGCGCCTCGGACTGGAACTCGAGCGTTTCGATCGGGGTGGTCACGTGCTTCCTTTCGGGCGGTCACCACCGGCGGCTCCGGCCCCGGCGTGACCCGGCGGACCCGGCACGATGCCTCCGGCACGGGCGAAAACGTATCCGCGATGCTACCGGGAGGGGTCACGCGGGCAGGTGGCACCGGGCCGGTCGTCAGCGAACGTGCAGGACGGCCGCGCCGGCCACCCGGCCGGGGGACGTCCGACAACACCCCGATCGGTCTGGTCCAGTGGGCGCGCCACGGTCGTGACCTCGAGCCGGTGCCGACCGGCGAACTGCAGGAACTCCTGTGCGTCGGCCCTGGTGCTGGCGGTCACCGAGCGGACCTGCCGTGGCATTACGCGTCAGTACTGCACCTCGATGCCCCGGGCGACGGCGACCTGCGCGGTGAGATGCGCGCTCCCGCCGAAGCCGTGGATGCCGAGGTGGCCACGGTCGGCGCAGCCAAGCGACCCCGACACGATCCCCATGGACGTCGGTTCTCGGCGATGCACGTTATGAACGAAATCTAGGCTGCCGGGCGAGCCGGAGTGATGCTGACCACGTCTGTTCCCCGATCAAGGAGGATCGTGTGCCCGGACATCTCCCCTGGCGGCGATGGGCCGTTGCGGCCGCCGTCGCCTGCGCTGTGGTCACCAGCGCCGCCGTTCCCGCCGAAGCGGCCGTCGTCGATGGGCCAAGGCCGACGACCGGCTGCGGCCGCCCCTCACCGGTCGAGCCTGGCGTCACGACCACGCTGCGTCTCACCTCCGGTGGCATCGACCGTGAATACTCCGTCCACCTCCCCGCCCGCTACAACTCCCGCCGGCCGTACCCAGTGGTGTTGTCCTTCCACGGCCACAAACGGACATCGCAATACCAGGAGCAGCTGTCCGGCTTCTCCGCGTTCGACACAATCGCCGTCTACCCGCAGGGTCTGGTCGGCACGGACGGCGAGACCGCATGGACGGGTGCCCCGTACTCCGCGGCCGCGGACGACGTGCTGTTCACCAGTGATTTGCTGAACAGCCTGCAACGGCAACTGTGCGTCGACCCCGCCCGGATCTTCGCCGCCGGGAAGTCCAACGGCGGCGGCTTCGTGGGCGTGCTCGCCTGCCGTCTGGCCGGCAGGATCGCCGCATTCGCCCCGGTGTCCGGCGCGTTCTACCCCCAGGGCGGCGCCTGCCATCCGTCACGGGAAGTGCCGTTGCTCGACTTCCACGGCACTGCCGACACCACGATCCCCTACACCGGCAATCCCGCCAAGGGACTGCCGCCGATTCCGGATTGGCTCGCGGCGTGGTCCGCACGCGACGGTTGCCGATCGCGCCCCGTGTCATGGTCGCCGATGGACAAAGTCACGATCCAGCGCTGGATCGGTTGTAGCCGGGCGGGCGTCGTCGAGCACTACCGGATCGAAGGTGCCGGACACGTGTGGCCAAGTACCAGCCCTAACCCTGATTCCGCCACGCCTACCGTTATCGACGCAACCCCGGTCATCTGGCGGTTCTTCCGCGCACACCCGCTCATCTGCTCGCCGGTGAAACACGATTGACGGCACCGGTCTCCTCCGGCGATGCTGACCATCACGTTCACCAAGGGAGAAGTCATGACGAACAGCGGAAAGCTTCGGAACGGCGTCACGCCGGCCGACGCGTGCCCGGCGTTCGCCATGATCGAAGCCTTTGCCGGTCACGAAGACCTGTATTCGCGTACACCGGGCTGCCCGCCGTGAGGTGACGTCTCCGTCAACTTCCAGGGAGCCGCCCGTCGGAAAGTCCGATCGGGCGGCTCCCTGCATGTCGACGTCACCAGGAACCCATTCGCCAGGGATCGCACAACGGCACACGAATCACGGTGAGGCTGGGCATCGGCGAGCCCACCTGGCTGTAAACCAGGCGCAACGCTGTGGCGGTTCGACTCCGCCCCTCACCACCAAGACCATGTGCCCGAGCGGCCAGGGAGCTGTCTGCAAAACAGCGCACATCGGTTCGAATCCGATCATGGTCTCGTCCTCACACCGTATGACCGCATCCGAAAGGAGGTGCGCACCACAATGCGCGTCCTCGTCCTCAATGCCAGCTATGAACCCCTGCACACGGTTTCCGTTCCGCATGCGATCCGGATGCTCGTGCGCCACGTCGCCGAGATCCACGAGTCGGAGAACGACGTCACGTACGGTCTGTTCCCACGACCTCGGATCGTGCGACTGCTCAGGTACGTCGTCATGAAATGGCGACATACGAGCCCACCACGCTGGTCCCGACGCGGTGTGCTCGAACGTGACGACTACACGTGCGCCTACTGCGGCCGCCACGCGAAGACCGTCGACCACATCACGCCGGTGAGCCGCGGCGGCCCGCGGACGTGCTGGCTGAACACCGTCGCCGCCTGCGGCGGCAGCGCCCGCAGTTGCAACGCCCGCAAGGCCGACAAGCTGCCCGGAGAAGCCGGGATGAAGCTGCGGTTCGCACCGCATGTGCCGACCTGGGACGAGCTGCACCGTCTCGCGGCATAGCCGGTGAACGCCGACCGCTCCTCCGTGGTCCGCCCAGCCGATCCCTATCCGGCTGGGTGGACCACGGTCGCATACGCGCCCGCCCCGTGCTGCACGCGGCTACGCTCGAACCGATCGCACTTCAGAGCCGTGTGCACTGGGTAGGGCCAGGACGAGCATCGGTACCGGAGGTCGTCGTGACCGACACAGCAACGCTGATCGCGGGCCGTTACCGGCTGGTCGACCAGGTCGGTCAAGGTGCCATGGGGGTCGTTTGGCGGGCGCACGACGAGCGGCTGGATCGTATGGTCGCGGTCAAGCAGCTCGGCCACAATCTGGTGGCCGAGAAGATCGCCGGCGGCCGGGCGATGCGGGAAGCGCGGCTCACCGCACGGCTACGGCATCCACATGCGATTACCGTGCACGATGTCGTCGAACAGGACGGGAAACCGTACCTGATCATGGAGTATCTGCCCTCCAGGAGCTTGGCCGATCTCCTGGCCGAGCAGGGCGAACTGCCGCCGGGCCGGGTAACCGCCGTGGGCTGTCAACTCGCCTCCGCCCTGGCCGCTGCGCATGCGGAAGGCATCGTGCATCGCGACGTCACACCAGGCAACGTGCTGATCACCCCGTCCGGAGCGGCGAAGATTGCGGATTTCGGGATCTCGCGGGCAACCAGCGAAGGAACCGTGACCGGCGGTGGGTTCATCGCGGGTACGCCCGCTTACCTGGCCCCCGAGGTCGCCGGCGGTGCGGAAGCCGGCTTTCCGTCAGACGTCTTCTCCCTCGGCGCGACGCTCTACCGCGCGCTGGAGGGAACGCCACCGTTCGGGACCGACGAGAACCCGATCGTGCTGCTCCATCGCATCGCACGTGACGAAATCATTCCGCCGCAGCATTCGGACCCCTTGACCGAAGCCCTTGTCCGGATGCTGCACCGGGATCCGGACCAGCGGCCGACCATGATCGAAACCCACGACCTCCTCACTGCTGTCGCCGAAGGACAGCCACTGCCCCCGCCTCGGCCGAGCCGCGAGCGTGCCGCCACCCGGCTGATCCGAGTCCCGCGCCCGCGCGGCAAGATCCCCATGGCAAGCGCCGCCGGCCTGTGCCTGCTGGCCATTGGCGTGCTGATCGGCACGTCGCTGGGTCCGGGCAAGACGACCATTGCGAGCCCTGCGGGACCGGCGACAGCATCAAGTCCGCCCGCATCTCCCACGGAAGCCCCCTTGGGCTGTGCCGCGCAGTACCAGGTAACCAACTCATGGCCAGGCGGCTATCAAGCACTCGTGACAGTGCGCAACGACCAGAATTTACCGCTGTCCGGCTGGATCGTTCACTGGACACTTCCTACCGGTCATAGCATCAGCAATCTGTGGGACGGCGCGGTCACGGTGCGCGGCTCGTCAGTGACGGTCAACAGCGCGAACTGGAATGCCAGCCTGAAGGCCGACAGTTCGACGACGTTCGGCCTGATCGCACTAACGCCGAGTGGCGAGAGCCTGGGCGAGCCCAAGCTCACCTGCGAAACCCTTTAGCACACGGCGTTTCATACATCTCCGATCACTTCCGTCATACATCATCCCGCACCCACACAAGCCCTCGTATCATATTCTTGTTCCGCAGCAACGGTTTTCTACCTCAAGTCCCAGTTCACCCGATCGGGTTCATCCGGAAAACCGGGTTTCTGTCGGTGGTGGTTCGTACCGTGATCCACGTGACGATCTCCGAGCAGTACCAGGACCTGACCGACGACGAAGCGAGAAAGGTGATCTCAGATGTGGTTGCGAGTGGTGAACCGCCTGCAGCAGAACAGATCGAGAGCTTGACCGACAACGCACTCACGCTTCTCCTCCGCACGACAACCAGCGGAATCGCACGACTGGAGGCGGTTCAGGTCTGCGCGACTGCGGCCTTGTGCCGACGCAGGGAAGACGCGGCAGAAGCGAAGAAAGAGTTGGCACAGGCCTTGAACATCAATCCGAAGAACGCCGACGCGATGATCGAAGCTTCTCAAGCCTTGACGAGCAACATGCCGAAGACGTTCAGGCTGATGCAGGACGGCCAGCTCACTCTTGATCGCGCGTCCAAGGTCACGCAGGCAGCCAGACGTCTCACCGACGTCGCCTCGCGGGCGACCGACGCCGAAGTGGCCCCGCGGCTCGCGGACAAGAACCCCACCCAGGTCCGCAAAGCCGCATACTACGCGGCGCAAAAAGCTGATCCCGCAGGCGCGAAACCCGGCTCTTCCGGTTCCGATGGCGACCGGGAGGCCCAGCTCTGTCGTCGCCGCAAGAAGACCGGTCTCACGCTCAGCTCCCGGAACTCAGACACGGCAACACTCACGCTGTCCGGCGTACCCACGAAGGATGCGACTGAGGCAGTCGCCAGGATCAACCAGGCCGCCGAGGCCCGGAAGACGCATGACGAACCGCGAAGCATCGACGAGCTGTGCGCAGATGTGGCTCTCGAACTGCTGTTGGCTCCGCACAATGGCATGCCCCAGCGTCAGGCGGGCACTTCGCAGCCTCGAAGACCGGACCATGTTTCGCGGCGCAAGCCTCGGCGTGGCCGTGCCGGACGTTCCCGGCGCCAGTCGCGCAAGGCATCCAAGTCGCAAAACCGGCGCGCCGAACGCCGCGCAGCCACGAAGTTCCGACGATCAGCCCGGCGAAGACGCCAGTGACCGTCGCTGCTATCCCGACCAGGCCTCCGGTAGGGCGCGGCACCGATGAACCAGGCGATCAACAGGCCCTGCGGATCGCCCAGAGGCAGACTGCGACCGAACCGCTCGGCGAGCGCGTCGAGCCACTGCTGGATGCTGGCATCCGGATCTACTTGTTCACTTCCGGGACTCGACAATTCTCTGGTGTCCATTTCACCGCGGGCAATCCCGGTGACGGTCACTCATTCCGCCTTCTCCTTCGGGCGCAGCCTCACCAAAGCGAGGTCCTTCCCGCCCTTGCCCTTGCTGGTGCTCACCAGGTCCCGGCCCCCCGGCCCCTTGAGGCGGAGCTCACCGAGCCGGACGGACGAGAGTTGGACTGCTTCCACCGGGTAGACGTCGCCGTAGAGCTTGATTTTCTTCACGAGTTCGGTCGTCAGGTACTCGACCAGGCTGGCGTGCCGATTGGCCCCGCGTCCGCCGAGCGGCACATCGAGTTCGTCGCGCACTGCGGGATAGCGTTGGTCGAACTCGACGGCCAGCTGGTGGATGGTGACATAGGCGGGTCCGAAGTGGTCGACGTCGGATCCGGGCGGGATCTCCTTGAGCACCTTGACGACCTTGTCGTTCATCTCGAACTTCTCCCACAGATCCATGTCTCCCGTTTCCCGGTCGTCGAGGCGAGCCCCAGCCGTTGCCGGGCGACGCTGGTCTACCAGAGGACCGGCACGCGGTCCACTCCCCCGGTGACACGGTTGGCGCGGACGCGCAGTTCATCAACCGGCACCCCCAGCCGCAGCCTGGGGAACCTGCGGAACAGGGTCGAGAACACGACTCTCAGCTCAGTGCGCGCCAAGCTCGCCCCGATGCAGAACCAGCCGCCGTAGGCGAACGCGACATGGGAATTCGGCTTCCGGCCAGGATCGAACTTGTCGGCTTCGGCGAACACCGAATCGTCGCGATTCGCCGCAGCGATGGAGAGGATCACCGCGTCGCCGCGGGCGATCGTCACGCCGCCCAGCTGGACTTCGTCGTGGGCGTAGCGGAGAACACCCAGGCCGCCGGGGGCCGACATGCGCAGGATCTCCTCGACCGTGCCGTGGAGCTGCCCCTCGGGGTCGACCAAGAACGCATCACGCCTGCTCAGGTCGGCGAGCAGGAACAGCACCCCGAGGTCGATCCGGTTGGAGGTCGTCTCGTGCCCGGCGAACAGCAACCCGGCGGCGAGGCGCGCCAGCTCGTCATCGCTGAACGACGGATCATCGGCCTGGGCGAGGACCATGTCCGACACGACGTCCTGGGCCGGTTCCGCCCGCTTCGCTGCGGCCAGCCCGCCCATGTACGCGGCGAACTCCTCCATCGCGGCCGCGGCATCGGTGCCGGTGTCCATCCGGCCGATGCGATCGGACAGCTCCTGGAAATGCGCTCGATCGGCGTACGGCACCCCGAGCAGCTCACAGATCACCAGGACCGGAAGCGGGAACGACAGGTACTCGTGCAGGTCGACCGGCTCACCGGGCGCCTCGTCACGTGCGGCTTGCAGCTCGTCGAGACAGCGGTCGGCCAACTCCTGGATCCGGTCACCGAGCCGTCGCATGCGGTTCGCCGAGAAGGCAGGCACGAGGACCCTGCGCATACGCGCGTGGGCGGCACGCTCGGTTTCGTACTCGCCCTGCGGACCGCCGAGGATGGCGGCGTCCGAAAGGGCGGAAGCCTGCTCCGGCGCCGGATGCGACCGGCCGAACCGCGGATCGTTGAACACGTCTCGCACCTGGTCGAACGCCGTGACCAGCCACGCCGGATCACCGGCGGGCGTCGTGACCTGGACGAGCGGCCCCTGCCGCCGCAGCACCTGGTACAGCGGCGCGATCTCCAACACGTTCGGACGTTCGAACGGCAGCCGCGGGAGATCCGTGGTGGCGGTCATCGACTTTCCTCCAGCTTGTGGGGTTCCTGCACCAGCTTCCGGACCGATTCGAGCCAAGTCTGCTCCGCACGTATGCGGCGGCATACCTCGTCGAGCACCAGTTGCGGCCACGGTTCCTGCTGCACCGCAGCGAGTTCGAGCAGGTGGTCGAGCTGGCGCGTCACTGCTCCCGCCCTGGCATCGAGGACCTGGAGCCGCTCCGGCGCGTCCAGCCAGCCGAAGTTGCCCAGGCGGGCCAGGAACTCCGACGAGTCCCCGGCTAGTTCGTCGGGCAGGTCGGCGAGCATGTCGTGCAGGAGTTCCCGGCCGACGTCGGTGATCGTGTAGATGTGCCGCGGCGGTCTCCCCTGCTGCGGCTCGGCCGTCTTGGCCACGGCACCGGCCTCGGCGAAGCGCCGCAAAGCCGGATAGAGCGAATTGTTGGACAACGCCCGCCCGCTGGTCTCCTCGACCTGCTTGCGGAGCTCGTATCCGTGCAACGGCTGCTTGGCCAGTTTGGCCAGCAGGAGCACCTCGATCCACACCTAGGTTACGGTAACCTAGAGGCGTGTGAACGAGCAACGATTTCGTCCGGCACCGAGGGATCAGATTTCGCCGCGCTTTGACGGGCAGGGCCGGAAAATGGGTGCGCGACGGGAAGGTCGCCGGAACTGCGCGGCTCTACCCTGCCGGGAAGAACGAAAAGATGGCGCTGCCTGACAACTGGGCCTGGGCACGAGCCGTCGGCGTGCGGCCGGATCTCCCCGAACCGGGATCGCCCGGTCGCTGATGCCGAATGCGCCCGGCTCGCCGCCACCGACGGGGCGGCCGCACTGAGCCTGCACACGGCGTCGTTCATGCGCGACGCAATCCAGCTCTACGAGAGACTCGGCTATCGGCGGGCCACCGAATGGGATGTCAGCGCCGCCGCCCACTACGACATCGAGGACGACGGCGGCCTCATCGCCTACGCCTACTACCTGCAGCTGTGATCGCCACGAATGAAGCGGCCATCAAGAACAGGCAGCACGGCTACAGCAATTCCCAAGCACGGGTCAGGGTCTCACGCAGGATCTGCTCCATCTCGTCGAACTGCGCACGGCCGCAGATCAGCGGCGGGGACAGCTGGATCACCGGCTCGGCCCGGTCATCCGCACGGCAGTACAACCCGGCTTCGAACAACGCTTCGGACAGGTAACCGCGCAACACGCGCTCGGACTCCTCGGCAGTGAACGTCTTCTTGGTCGCTTTGTCCTTCACCAGCTCGATGCCGTAGAAGAACCCGGCGCCTCGGACGTCGCCGACGATCGGCAGATCGGCCAGCTTGTCCAAAGTGGACCGGAAGACCGCTTCGTTCGCCAGCACGTGGCCGTAGAGATCCTCACGCTCGATCAGGTCGAGGTTCGCCAGCGCGACTGCGCAGGAGACCGGATGACCACCGTAGGTCGAACCGTGCATGAACGTCGTCGCGCCGTGGGTGAACGGCTCCATCAGGCGCTCACTGGCCAGCACCGCCCCGAGCGGTGCGTAGCCGGAGGTGAGTCCCTTCGCCGTGGTGACGATGTCCGGCTGATAGCCGTACCGTTTGGCGGCGAAATCGTGGCCGAGGCGCCCGAAGGCGCAGATGACCTCGTCGGACACGAGCAGGACGTCGTGCCGGTCGCAGATCTCGCGCACCCGCTCGAAGTATCCGGGCGGCGGCACGAAACAACCGCCGGTGTTCTGCACCGGCTCGAGGAACACCGCGGCGACCGTGTCCGCTCCTTCGAACTCGATCGCCTGCTCGATCTGGTTAGCCGCCCACCGGCCGTAGGCCTCGTAGTCGTCGGCGTGCTCGGGTGCGCGGTAGAAGTTGGTGTTGGGCACTCGCAGGGTGCTCGGGACCAGCGGTTCGAAGTCGGCCTTGGCACCCGGGATGCCGGTGATCGAAAGAGCGCCCTGCGAAGTGCCGTGATAGGCCAGGGCCCGGCTGATCACCTTGTGCTTGGTGGGCTTGCCGACGATCTTGAAGTACTGCTTGGCGAGCTTCCAGGCCGTCTCGACCGACTCTCCCCCGCTGACGGTGAAGAACACCCGGTTCAGGTCACCGGGTGCCGCGGCCGCGAGCCGCTCGGCGAGCTCGATCGCCGCCGGATGCGCGTGCCCCCAGAGCGGGAAGTACGCCAGCTGTTTCGTCTGCCGGGCGGCGGCCTCCGCCAGTTCCTCCCGGCCATGGCCCACCTGCACCGCGAACAGACCGGCGAGCCCGTCCAGATAGCGCTTCCCCCGGGCGTCCCAGATGTAGGCGCCCTCCCCACGCACGATGACCGGGACGTCGGCGTCGTCATAGGCCGAATGACGGGTGAAGTGCATCCAGAGGTTGCGGCGGGCGGCCTGCGCCAGGCCGGAAGCGTCGGTGGATGCGCGGTCGGCGGTAGCGGTCATGGGTCGTTTATCGCACGACGATCGACCAACACGCAAGCGAATCAGTCGCACCGACAGGATGGGGCAACTAATACAAGATAGTTATGAGCCACGTGGCTTCGGATTTAGTCGTCACCCTCAGCGAGTGCCCCACTGGTACGTCTGCTTGCGGAGCTTGAGATAGACCATCGCCTCGGCATGCCGCACGCCGGGCAGGGCGCGGATCCGGCTGGAGATCAGCTCGAGCAGGGCTTCGTCGTCGGCGCAGACCGCTTCGCAGAGCAGGTCGTAGCGCCCGGCACAGAGAATGACGTAGGCGATTTCATCCATCTCCGCGAGCGCGTCGCCCACGGGCTCAAGCGGCCCGTCGACGGTGATCGCGATCATCGCCTGCCGGAAAAGCCCTACCTGCAAGGGATCCGACACGGCGACGATCTGGATGACCCCGGAGTCGGACAGCCGCTGCACCCGTTGGCGGACCGCGGCCTCCGAGAGGCCGACCGCCTTCCCGATCGTCGCGTAGGCACGACGACCATCCTCCTGCAACTGCGCGATGATCTGCTTCGAGATGTCGTCGAGCACGGGCGGAGCCGGCCGGCTCGGAGTGGAATCCTGAGTGCTCACGTCTGGGATCATCCCCGAGAGGGCCGATCACGGGCAAACAGTCCGCACCGTCGCCCGTGTCACATTCCGTCATCGAAAGCGAAGGCCCCGTCGCCGCCCGACGACGGATTTCGTCGTCTTGAGTCCGTTGACAACACCGAAACCGTGCTGTTCCATCCGTCGCACCTTGCCCCGGCTGGAGGGAACGCCATGACCCGCACCCCAGCAGCTTCCGCCGTCTCTGCTCCCGCGACCGCGACAAGTCCCCGTTCGCTCACGCGCTCCATCGGCGTCGGCGGGGGCACCCTGCTCACGTTGAGCTGTGTGACACCGGCGTCGTCCCTGTTCGTCCTCGTCCCGCCGCTGTTCGCCGACCTCGGCACCGGCACGGCCCTGGCCATCGCGCTGGCCGTACTGCTGTGCGTCGGCATCGCGTTCTGCTACTCGGAGCTAGGCACTCTGGTGCCGAGCGCCGGCGGCGAGTACGCGATGGTCACCACCGTCGCGAACCGCTTCACCGGCTGGATGACGTTCATGCTGTCGTTCATCGTCATCCTCGTCGTCCCGCCGATCATCGCGATCGGGGTCGCCGACTACGTCGCCGCTGTCGCCGATATCCAGCCATCGGTGGCAGGCGCGCTGGTCATGCTCGCGTCGACCGTGATGGGACTGCTGAACCTGCGATCCAACGCTTGGATCACCGGGATCTTCCTGGTCGTCGAACTCGCCGCGATCTTCGCCGTTTCCTGGCTCGGGTTCGGCCACACCACCCAGCCGGCGAGCGTGCTGCTCAAGCCGAGCATGGACGGCGTCACCGGGATCGGGCTGGTCGGCGTGGTCGCCGGCCTCGCCGTGGCGCTCTTCGTCATGCAGGGCTTCAGCACCGCGGTCTACCTGGCGGAGGAGATGCGCGAGCCTCGGCGGACCGTGGTCCGCACCGTGCTCTGGACCCTGGGGATCAGCGCGCTGGTCATCCTGGTGCCCGTAGTCGCGATCACCCTCGCCGTCCCGGATCTGACCGGGCTGGGTGCGATCGACCTGACCGCTCTCGTCACCGGATGGAGCAACAGCGGCTTCGGGGTGGCGATCAGCCTCTGCATCGCCGCGGCCATCGTGAACGCGGTCATCGTCATGGTCATCCAGAACTCGCGGGTGCTCTACGCCTCCGCGCGGGATCGCGCCTGGCCGGAGCCGGTCAACCGCGCGATGAGCATCGTGAGCAAGCGCTTCGGGGCACCCTGGGTCGCGACCCTGGTCACCGGGCTCTCCGAAGCGATCCTCTGCTTCGTACCGGTCGAGACCCTCAGCGGCGTCACCGGTGTCGCGGTCGTGGCGCTGTACCTGAGCGTGGCCGCGGCCGCGTTGGGCACGCGTCGAGCGAGGCACGGCAAAGCGACGGTGTGGCGGATGCCGGGCTGGCCGGTCGTACCGGTGCTGGCCCTGGCCGCGCTGGGCTACGTCCTCGTCGAGCAGAAGGCCCTCGACCTGGCGATCACCGCCGCGGTGCTGCTCGTGTCCGCGCTGTACTGGTGGGTCGGTCTCCGCCGGCGCCCGGACCGCTGGGTCGTCACCGTGCCACAGGACTAGTGCGACCGGCGGCCCTTGATCAGTCGCAGGACGACGACGGCGGCCGCGAGGACGATGACCGCGCCGAGGACCCAAGCCCAGGCCGGCACGCTTACCTCGACCTCGGCCACGTCCGGGACTGCCGTCGGGGTGGTCGCCGGCGAGACCGGCGCCGTCAAGGTGAAGTGCAGCGTGCCGGTCATGTTGTCGCCGTCCTGCGCGATCAGCTTGTAGGTCACCGTGTACGCCTGGGCCGGGCCTGCCGGGGTCACCGGCACGGTCACCACAGCACCGGCGGCCGACGCCGTTCCGAGCTTCCACGACGTACCGTCACGGCCCTCGACCTTGAACGGATCGGACTGCAGCCTGACCGGCTCGTTGAAGGTCAGCCTGATCTCGAGCGGCGCGGTGGCCAGCTGCGCACCCTCGGCGGGGGAACTCGACTCGAGCTCGGCATGCGCAGACGCGGGCACGGCCAGGACGAAGAGCCCGGTGACGGCGAGCAGGAAGGCCCCGAACAGACGACGCAGGTTCATCAAGTCCCTCGGTTGCTGGGTCCGGCGGATACGGACATTCTGACCGCAGTCACCCGCTGGCCGGACACCGGCTCAACCTTTCGTGGCGTCCGGCCGTATCAGCCTGCGAACCGGACGGACAGCCGATGGGGGACGACGGATGCGCACGAAGTTCGCGGTGGCAGCCCTGCTCGGCCTGGTCCTGTCCGGCGCCGTGGGATGCGCGACGGCGAGCGGGACGACTCCGCTCCCAGCCGGCGCTCCGCCCCCGTCACCCTCGACGACCACCACGCCAACGACAACCACGACCGCTCCGCCGCCGAATCCGCCCTGTGCGATCACGACCGGCGCCTGCGTCAGCCTGTCCTCGCAGCTCGCATGGCTCTTCCGTGACGGCGAGGTCGTCCACGGACCGGTACCCACGGAGTCGGGTGGCCCGGACCAGCCCACCCCCGTCGGCACCTTCCGCGTCGCGTGGAAGGACCGCGTGCACCGAAGCAGTCAATACGGCACCGACATGCCGAACTCGGTGTTCTTCGCCGCGGGCGGCATCGCGTTCCACGCTGGGAGCCTGACCTCGCCCTCACACGGCTGCGTGCACCTCTCGGACGCCGATTCGGCGATCTTCTTCGACGGCCTCGCCGTGGGCGCCACGGTCCAGATCGTGGCCTGAAGATCACGCCGGAATGCGGCCGCCGCGGACACCCGGCAGACTCGATCTCACGTTTCGGCGGTCCCGGCCGTCTTCAGGGTGTGATCGTGAAACCGTTCGAGCAGATCGTGGCCGAGCACGGGCCGATGGTGCTCCGCGTCTGCCGGGCCGTTCTCGGCCCGGCCGAGGCCGATGACGCCTGGTCCGAGACATTCCTGGCCGCGCTGAAGGCCTACCCGGAGTTGCCCGCCGACGCCAACGTCGAGGCGTGGCTCGTCACGATCGCGCACCGCAAGGCCGTCGACGTCACCCGGGCCAGGGCCCGCCGCCCGGTCCCGGTCGAGGAACTCCCGGACCGCGTGAGCAGTTCGGGACGCCCGGAGTCGTGGGACGGCGATCTGTGGGACGCGCTGGCGGGGCTGCCGGACAAGCAGCGCGCCACGGTCGCCTACCACTATCTGGCCGGCCTGCCCTACCGCGAGATCGCCGACATCGTCGGCGGCAGCACGGACGCCGCGCGGCGCGCGGCTGCCGACGGGATCAGGGCATTGCGCGCGGTCTACCCCCGGAACCTGGAAGGAGCGAAATGATGATGACCAAGTCCGATGATCAGGCTGGTGACCTGTTCGATGCGTTGCCAGTGGTCGACGAAGACGCGACGCGGCGGCTGCACGAGCGGCTCGTCGCCGCGGCACAGCGAGACGGGCTGCTCGACCTCGCCTATCGCACCTTCAACACGCCGGTCGGCGCACTCCTGCTCGCCGCCACCGAGCAAGGCCTGGTGCGAATCGCCTATGCCAGGGAAGACCATGACGCCGTGCTGGCCAGGCTTGCAGACGCCGTCAGCCCGCGAATCCTGCAGGCACCGGCACGGCTCGAGACGGCCGTCCGGCAGCTCGACGAGTACTTCGCCGGCGGGCGGCGAACGTTCGACCTGCCGCTGGACTTCCGGCTGTCGAGGGGGTTCCGCCGGGCGGTACTGACGCACCTGCCCGAAATCGGCTACGGCAGCACCGAGAGCTACGCCCAGGTCGCGGCCGCCGCGGGCAGCCCGAAGGCGGTGCGCGCGGTCGGGACCGCGTGCGTGACCAACCCGCTCCCCGTGGTCGTGCCCTGCCACCGAGTAGTCCGCTCGGACGGTTCGTTCGGCGGCTATGTCGGGGGCGAAGAGGCCAAGCGGACGCTGCTGACCCTGGAGGCGGCATGACCATCGACCGGTACGCGAAACGGGTCGCCGCGGCTGATTGGAACGCGGTAGCCGCGGAGGTGGACGACTACGGGTGTGCCCTGTTGCCACAGTTGCTCACGCCCGACGAATGCGCGGCGCTCGCCGAGCTGTGGGACGAGCCTGGGCATTTCCGCGCGACGGTCAATCTGCGGAGGCACCGTTTCGGCGACAACGGTGACTATCACTACTTCGCCGAACCGTTTCCCGATGCCGTCCAGCGGCTGCGTCAGGCGCTCTACCCTCGGCTGCTGCCGATCGCGCGGGACTGGTCTTCCCGCCTCGGCCGGGAAGCCGAATGGCCGGCGACGCTGGACGAGTGGCTCGAGATCTGCCACGAGGCCGGGCAACGGCGACCGACGCCGATCCTGCTCCGCTACGAGGAAGGCGGCTGGAACGCGCTGCACCGTGATCTCTACGGCGACAAGGTGTTCCCGCTCCAGGTGGTGATCAACCTCAACGCGCCGGGCACCGACCACACGGGCGGCGAGTTCCTGCTCGTCGAACAGCGGCCACGAGCCCAGTCGCGCGGTACGGCCACCCTGATCCCGCAGGGGCACGGCCTGGTGTTCACCACTCGCGACCGGCCGGTGAGGTCCGCGAGAGGCTGGTCGGCGGCGCCGGTCCGGCACGGCGTCTCGGCGGTGCGCTCGGGCCGCCGGCACACGCTGGGCCTGGTCTTCCACGACGCGGCGTGATGCCTTACAGCCTGATCGGCGTGGATGGCCGCGCCTATCGCAGCACGACGCCGGGCACGCTCGGCGGGCATCGGGGCGGGCGGCTCTACGGCCGTCTCGACTGCCCGTCGGCGTTGCGGGCGATCGCGTCGGGCGGCTACGTGCCGCAGCGGGTGTTCTTCGCCGACGAGGCCTCCGCGACGGCCGCGGGTTATCGGCCGTGCGCGGTGTGCCTGCCCGCGAAGTACTTCGCCTGGAAACGACGAACCCGATGACTTACTCACCGTTGCCCCGTGCTGATCTCGTCCCCATATGCGGCCCGCTCAGCTGTAGCGATGCGGAACTGGCAGCGGTCCTGGCCCTGGTCCGGCGAATCCGGCCGCGGCCGGTGAGCGTGGTGGTCGGGACGGCGGCGGATCCGGTCTCGCGAGCGAACGGGGACCGGATCGCGCAAGCGTGGTCCCGGGAGGGCGGATGTGTGCTCGCCACAGTCCGCTGGCCGGAGACAGCCGCTTCGTGGCTGCGGCAGGCGCGCCGGTTCGCCGATCCGGAGCCGGACGCCTGGGTCGTGTCCGCGACACCGGCGGGCTGGATCGGGATGGGACGGCGGCTCGCCTGCTCCACCGGCTGGGCGCCCGGCCGAACCGTCGCCACCGCGGGGCTGGCCGATCCGGCGCTCGTCGCCGCGGGCGGCATCGGCACGTTCGACGGCCTGCGCGGCGCGTTTTCCGACGGAAGTACCTGGGAGATCGCCAGGACCGTGCTCGTCACCGACAGGAAGAACTGACCATGTCCACACGCCACACGATCATCGATTCGCCGCTGGGCGACCTCACCGTCGTGGCTGACGGCGGAGAGCTCACCGGCCTGTATTTCCCGCACCACTGGTACCGGCCCGCGCTGGACAGCTTCGGGCCGCGCGTCGACCACGGCTTCGAGGAGATGTCCCAGCAGCTCAAGGAGTATTTCGCCGGGGAACGGACACATTTCGAACTGCCACTGCGCGCCCACGGCGACGACTTCCGGCGGTCCGTGTGGACCGAAATCGCCCGGATCCCCTACGGCGCGACCGTCACCTATGGCGAGATAGCGACCGCACTGGACGACCCGTCGCTTGCCCGCGACGTCGGCGCCGCGGTCGGCCGGAATCCGCTGAGCATCCTCGTCCCCTGCCACCGCGTCGTCGGCAAGAACGGGAAACCGACCGGATACGCCGGTGGCCTGAAGCGCAAGGAGTTCCTGCTCGAACTCGAGAAACCCGCCGCCGGCGACCGCGGTCAGCTGTGGTGATCACGCCTGGGCGAGCACCATCGACACCCCGAGGGCGGTCATCGTCACTGCGATGAGCACGTCGAGAACACGCCACGCGGCCGGGCGCGCGAAGACCCCCGCCAGCCGGCGAGCGCCGAACCCCAGCGCGCTGAACCAGACGGCGCTGGCGATCCCGGCACCGAGGCCGAACAACCAGCGCCCGTCGCCGTGGGCGACCGCGACCGAGCCGAGCAAGAGCACCGTGTCCAGGTAGACGTGCGGGTTCAGCCAGGTGAACGCCACGCACGACAGCACGGCTTTGCGTAGCGGCGTGCGCTCTTCGCCGACCGTCATCACTGAGGCGCGGAACGCGCGCCTCGCCGCAACGGCGCCGTAGCCGATCAAGAACAGGCCGCCGCCGACCGCGATCACGCCGATCGCGGTGGGCCACCGGCCCAGTACCGCGCCGATGCCGCCGACCCCCAGCCCGATCAGGACCAGGTCGGAAACCGCGCAGATGACGACCAGTGGCACCACCGCGCCGCCGCGCAGCCCTTGCTGGAGCAGGAAGGCGTTCTGCGAGCCGATCGCGACGATGAGGGACAGGCCGGTGCCGAACCCGGCGGCGAGCAAAGCGAGCACGTCACCGACGTTAGGCGCCCGGCGTCGGATTAATCCAGCTTCAGATTCTTACGTATCATTAGCTCTCGTGATGTCAGATCTGCCGCTCGACCAGGTGCGTACCCTGCTCGCCGTCGTCGACGAGGAGAGCTTCGACGCGGCCGCGGCGGTGCTGCACGTGACGCCGTCCGCGGTAAGCCAGCGGATGAAGGCGCTCGAGCAGCGCATCGGCCGGGTGCTGCTGCTGCGGACCAAGCCGGTCCGGCTCACCGAGTCCGGCAAGGTGCTGGTCCGGTTCGCGCGATCACTGGCCCAGCTCGAGCAGGACGCCCGCGCGGAGCTCGGGCTCGGTGGCGC
>Ga0307507_10005326_pt1 | contig 21264 bp, 26 predicted proteins | sample 7_EM_MG_FD_207223 | JGI IMG/M metagenome (GOLD analysis project Ga0307507, IMG submission 207223) | Populus trichocarpa ectomycorrhiza microbial communities from riparian zone in the Pacific Northwest, United States - 7_EM | ecosystem: Host-associated > Plants > Roots > Unclassified | place... | reverse complement strand
TAGGGATCGAGTGAATTGCCAGCTGTATAGCGGTTGGCGCCTGGGTAAACGTAAGCCAGGGGTTATCACCGACGGGGAAGGATTGGTTGAGGCGGCGGGTGAGGGCATCGAAGTATGGGGCATAGGACTCGGCTGGGGTGTTGGGGTTGGTGCCTGTAAGGGAGACAGCGCCTCGGTTGTTAACCTTTGCGATGAAGCCTTTTGGGAGGAGGCAGTTGGAGTCGGTGAGGGTGGCGGCGGCTATGTCTGGGAAGGAGGCGGTTATGCGTGAGGCAAGGGCGTGGGGGGTGGGGTTGGATCTGGGGGCAAAGGAACGTCTTGAGGCCTGGGGGAGGGACGACGGGGTTTTTATCTCATTACTCCCATCTCTCGCTACCTCTGTGGCCGAGGTCCTTTTCGTCTTCCTGCCTTTTTTTCCTGGGCCGGAGCCGGCCGCTTGCGCATAGGTGGGGGTGGTGGTGGTCCTCGGAGCGTAGTCCGGGTGGAGGGTGGCCGGGGTGAAGATTGACAGGTTGTATTGGTTGGCTCGGAACTGTTCTGCTTCCCAAGAGTGTGGGAAGGCTTTGGCGTACAGCTCGGGGTTGCCGAACATTTTCTGGAGTTTGGTGTCGTAGAAGGGGCAGTGGATGGAGGGGTCATTGATCACCTGAGGTGGGGGGGGGGCTGGTCGGGCCAATGGGGGGGCGTGAGAGGGGGCACGGGGCTGAGGGGGGGGGCCTTTTGATTGGGGTGGGGGGGTGGGTTGTCCTCCTGCAGGGAGGCGTTGTGGGGGGGGCCGCGGGGGCCGTGGGGCGGAGCGTGGGGGCTGTGGGGCGAGCGGTGGGGGCTGGGTTGTCACACGATGTGACAGGTCATGTAGGGCGGAATGGAGTGGGCGGATATCCTCGTGGGTGGGCACTTCGTTGGCTACCATGGAGGAAAGGTCGTGGACTTTGGTGCGGAGCTCGTGGTTTTCCTTGCGAATCTCAGAGAGCTGGGTGTTGACGGTGTCTAGTTGTGAGGTGATGGCTACTATGCCAGAGACCGTGGCACAGAGAACGGAGAGGATGGATCCCTCACCCGCAGTTATGGTCTGGAGTGCGTGAGGGGAGAGGTCTTGGACTAGGTCGGGGTTTAGTTGTAGGTTGTTTCTGGTCTCTGCAAAGATTGCTGCGAGAAAGGTAAGGGGGGGCGACGGCTGTGCCGAGGGAGAGGGGGAGGGGGGTTCTTGAAGGCGGGGGGTATTGGCTCGGGAAATGGCTGCTGCCAGGGCCTGATTGCCTGGGGGGATGGGGGGGACCTCCATCAGGGGACGGAGTGGGGGGTTTGGGCGCGAAAGGGTGTACCGTAAGCAAAGCGGTGAGAACGTTTGAGTAAAATGTATGGGGGGGGTCGTAGAGGGCGAGGAGCTTGACCCAAATCTCCTGCCCCGAGGGTGCCCTTATATAGGGGTTCTTCCCTCAACCCTAACCCTGCGTGACTAGTACCCTCGCGTCACGCGACTCATGACTCATAGTGAGTCATAGTGTGAAATCCATCAGCTGACTCGACCGAGTCCGCTGCGCCTTATCCCGCAACCAATCAAAACTCATAAAACAAGTCATGTGCCCTAACGGGGTCACATGCGCAAAACCCATGACTCATAACTATGAGTCATGTGCGAAATACATAAAGCACATGACCACAATCGTGCGTGATGTCAAATATCAACCCATAACAATAACCCGATGACACGCTATTGTGTCATCATGTGAAAACCTATGAGTCAACTGATCTCATAGCGTAAAAGATAACAAACCGCTGACTAATAACTATTAGTCATGTGAGAGTCTGCCTTGTTTAGTCACCGTTTGTGACAACGACTCACTTATGGACTTGATCGATTGCAAATAGGATTTCCACTTTATCAAGCTACATCGACTAAGTCATTTTGTCGATCATGGGGGCCGGTTTGGCAATATGTCGATATATTCAACGGAGTTTGGAGACCTTGCCCACAAGGAACCATTCAAGGACCAATGTTGACAATCGAATGGAAATGATGCTGACATGGCGAATGGTGGAGAGCTAGAGTCGTCCGCATGCGATCCGAATTAGATTATTGAACCTCAAATCTCTTTGACACCACCTCCCCAATCTCTCTGAGGATGTACTGCCAAATTTATACAGTGCAAACAGTGTCGTAGGTGTGCTGTAACTGCCTCCTGGGTGGTGGCGGGAATTGATAGGATAATGATACTATCTCTATACCAAAGTGCACTATATAACGAGACTAAGTTCCGGAGGCTTAGAATAGGTTGTTGAAACAAACTTCTTGCTATATCGCAACCACCAAGTAGTTCCTAATAGCTAAGTATGTTTGATCTTATTGGATTCTCTAACGGAACTGAAGAAGTAGCTGTTCAAGCAGGTATATTGAAAACTCTGTTTCTCGAAGCCTGATTTCTCTAAGTTCGGAGAATAGCAGGTCTTTAATACACTTGTCAGCCTAACCGGAGCCTTGTAAACAATAAGCATAAAGACTTCCCTAACAATAGTCCTGAAACGTTACCTAAAACCTATCAAGGATCAAACGATATCTTGATCCAATAAATAAAACAGAGTGAGTATCAAACGATACTCGAAACCAAACATAAAACATCATGACTATCAAACTCAATCATAAAACACACTGAGTATCAAATCATACTTGAAACCAAACCTAAAACATGATGAGGATCAAACTCAATCATAGAACATACTGAGTATCAAACGATAGTCGAAACCGACCAATATCCTGTAATGGTTACATGTGGGGGTCATCAATGGGTGGATCCTGAAAGGGCGTCAGGACAAGGTGTTCAAGATCTTGGATTTTAGTAAGGTGTCGGGGGTCTCCCTGCAGACTATATGTTGCCAATTGCGCCGATATAGCTGGCATAACCGCCCTACATACCGCCCATGTCCTGAAGATCTTGTGATACCCAATTCACTCCCAGTGGAACTACTAATGCCACTCAGGATCCTGGTGGTGGCGTTCCAAGAAAGTAAGATTTACGACAGCCACAGTGCGCTATACACGCGGGCCCTACACTTCAGGAATCAGGGAAGTCCTAATGATTGGGTTTGGGTCGAGCCTGGTTCTGAAAAGATGCAAGTGGTGCTCAGGGGCCATCTGCCAGCAAAGCTCGTGGCGCTCTTCACAATCAGGGACTACACCTGTGAGAATACTGTGCTTTGAGACATCGCTGTTCGGCTGTTGAGTGCAGTAAACTGAGGATTCCCCTCGGACCTACATGGCCTTGTTACATTCCAGATGAGAGAGGGGGCACGAGAGTTTACGATGGTTGCCGTACTGACAATGCACAGCTTGGAGCACATGATCCGCAAGGGGGAACTGCGCTGGCTGGTTAATTGACGGATTGATTTGACAACATTCAACGAAGTAGATTATTGAATCAGAATACGGGGTGGAGAAGGGAGGCTGCCTGTGTGTGCATATCCAGGGACTCGCACGGCTTGGCCGTAACAAGAAACCCCGTCTGGCCAATTGTGGTAAGGTGTTTCTAACTTTCTCACCAGAATTCGCCAGACACTGTTTTGTATATCGTCAAGTTGAATATGTATGATATGTGGAAGCAATTGCCTAAAAAATAAACAGTACTAGCTAGTTTACCCTATACATGTGAGATTCTAAACGGGGGCACAGGCCAATGTTGGTGATTGCAGGAGAAATATGTCAGGCCGAGCGGAAAGAGGGAATGTGAAGCTGGCGGGGTCTGGAGAAGGAAGTGAAGGGAAGCAAATCTAACGTTTAGACAGGGTGTTAGTACAACGCGATGTCGTGTCTGGAGAGACAGGGCATTGCAATGAAAATCTGGGTGGACAGTGCGTAGAGGAGGCATAACCGACGTCATTTCGGACTGGTCGCAACGCCGACCGCTCTCTTGCAAGGTATTCTTTTGCAGATGTACCTTAATATACTGGTAGGTATTGTGTGAGAATCGTTGATAGTGTCCTTGGTTGTTCTTTGGGCTGTCCTTGGGTGAGGGGTGGATGACTGCATTCGATACTACATTGGTGTGTTGATTCCTGGTACCATAGAGTCCTGTAGAGTGACTGATAGCTCCCCATTTCTCAGCACTTTGAACTAACTTATCGAAGGATGTATCTGATGTGATATGGGGTTTGATATCGCGCTTGCGTTGGATGTACATGGCGTCCATACGGGTTTCTTTTGCAGACTAGTTGGTGATGGTTCCGGGAGGTCAGCTGTCTTTGAGGGTTTCAAGAGTGATAAATATATCGATTATCTCGGCGGTTTTCCCATTGGTAGTTTGTCTTACTGGAAGCCTGTTAGGCATACCAACTAGTCAACAACTACAAAGATAAATCTCAGTCTAGCTTAAGATGATAGTGATGTGCCTCCAGCTATAAGGTCACCTGTTCGATTCACAGCGGCGTCATAGTTATTATTAGTTGAAATATAATTATAGGACAAGTCATCAAATGAGGGCGATAATAGCGCAAAGACGTCTAAGATATATTAGTCTATGTTCCTTTTTTAGGATGCGCATAGGTTAGGAACGTAAGTTCTCCAAGATGATGGACGAAATCAGGATCAAACACTTAATTCAAATATCCTATGATGATACCAGAAGACACATAGCGGAGACCTTGGGGCCGGTTTAAAACCAGTTAGTACGAACATCTGATGATGCGGACAAATCGCTATTCAAGCGATTGCTGCCATAGGTCAGTTCGGAAACCTGATGCGCAGATGGTGACAGACTCGCGCGCATTGAATGCTCTGAGGTCGTTGAAGTTGGCCGCTTCATATACTGTTCGGTGAAGAGATAGTATTACGTTGGCATTAGTCGGCTACGTCTACTCTAAACTGAGCTATTATGCACGTAACTGACACACCCTCACGAGAATATGGTACTTGATGTCTTCATAATGGCAGCGTGGATTTGAACAGTTTTCCGAGTCAAGAGGTGTTTGCACTCACGAGTTTAGCCAAATTACTTCAGTCAATACTTAGGTAGTATTGTTAGAACATGGAGCCTGTGAATACACAGACGAGGAATATAAATATCGAAGTGCCTCCCTCGCTTAAAGAGACTCATCAAGCACCGGAGAAGAGATCTTATCAATATAATAAGTTACAAACTATTATTTCCTCATTATATTTATACTAAGCGAGTAACTTAGTTACACTTTACTATGAGCCATCCTAGACAAGTTTCTCCTTCTATTTTAACATTCAAGTATAAGGCCAAGTCCTGTACTACAAGTTACCACACAGGCTCCCCCTAACAAAGCCATTGTTAATAGATTGTATGTGTGGATGTATGTAACAATCCTCTCTTCCCCGGGTGAGACTTGCTGGAGGTAACCGATAGTCTCCTAACGATCAGTTCTTTTCTTGCCCGATAGTTGTTGCGATAGCTAAGTCCGTTGACTTCTATCCAGCAACGTCGATCGCTAGGCTAATAGAAGACAGTAGTGTCTTGGTTCCCGAATGCGTGATAGATCAAGATCTCTGTATTGAAGGTATAGTCTATGAAAGAACTTATATGGTTGTGTGAAGAACCCAAATCTCCCGCCCCGAGGGTGCTCATATATAGCGGTTCTTCACTGAACCCTGACTCTGTGTGACTCATACTCTCGCGTCACGCGAGTCATGACTGATAGTGAGTCATAGTGTGAAATCCATCAGGTGACCAGTCCGAGTCAGCTGCGCCATATCTCGCAAGCAATCAAAACCCATATAACATGTCATGTGCCCTAAAGGGGTTGCATGTGTGGAACCCAGTACTCATAACTATGGGTCATGTGGGAAATACATAAACTACATGACCACAAACGTGAGTCATCACAAATCTCAACCAATAACAATCAATCAAGGACATGCTATTACCTCGTCATGTAAAAACCTCTGAGTCAACTGATCTCATAGGGTGAAAGATAACAAGCCGATGACTAATAACTATTATTCATGAGAGAATTTGTCTTGCTTAGTCAGTGTTTGTGACATTAGCTCCCTTCTCCCTCTTGCATCGGTCTCACGATGCTAAACTCCTTCGCTCCAGAGTGTGGCTCCGATTTGGCGCATCCTCTGTTTGACTCGATTCTCTGCTTGTTGGAGTTTTTCCTCCTCTGTGTCGAGTCATTCAAGGTCGGAGTCCTTTGCCGGAATGATTTGCGCCGCGCGATCGAGTTGGCTCCAGAGGTCCGAGATTGTCCTTTCCGGAGCTTCCACCTCCGGAATAGCTGTTTCACTCCCCTCTCTCCCCAGCTGTGTCCTCATCCCTCTTCTATTTTTCCGTTCTCTTCTATCCTGTTTCGCCAGTGTCCCTTTTTGTCCCACCTGTCGGGCGTAATGACCGGCGTCGACCTTTTGCCATCGGTGTTCATTGCAATTTGTTGTTAAAGCAATGCTCCCAGCTCGTGATGTCTACATGAGCGCGCCTGGCCCTTCGTTGACGAGGTTGTTGAGGGGCCCAGTCCTCTCCTGGGTTTGCTGCCATCTCTTGTCACCAGTCATGGTCGTGGGGGACGCTTGGTTGTCTCGATCTCCTGGTGCATTGTGGGTACCAGCCTGACACTTGTTTCTCCCTTAGGTGCACTTGACATCCATTATCGACGCAATCTGCCCAGCTTATGGAGGCATCTGCCACCCCCCTTTTTGGTGGGCATGAGTCGTTTGGGCTAGTGGGGGTAGCGATGCGGGCAACACGCTGGGGGTCCTTCTCTGCTGTGTGGGCCCTTCGTTCTTGTTTGACGGCAGGGGGAGGTGTGGAGGACGATCTGTTAATCGGGACGTGTATCCACTCCGGGTTTCCCTGGGTAGCACCGGTGGAATTGTTGGACTGCGTGTACTCCATTGTTCAAGTTTTCTGCGGGGTACCAAACTTTATCGTGTTCTGGTGAGTAGCCTTTCCACTTAGCTTGATATTGGAGCTTGTTGTACTGGAGCCGAGAGTCGATAATTTCGTCAAGTTAGTATTAATCTTCTCCCCCTATTTGAATAGCAGGAGGTGGTTCTTTGATTTGAGATGGAAATCGATTGTTTTGGTATGGTTCAAGGAGGGAGATGTGGAATGTGTTGTGTATGGCCATTGATGGTGGTAAGGAGAGCTTGTATGCCCTTGTCCCAATGTTTGCCAAGGTTTTGAATGGTCAGATTTTCTGGTAGTCCAACTTTTTCGATGGTCTTGTCATCTTGATGTTGCGTGGCAACAGCCACACCATATCTCCTGACTTTAAGTTCGGATCGGGTTTTGGGTGTAGATTTGAGTATTCTCTTTGCCCTAATTGTGCGGCCACCATCTCGTTTCTTAATGACTCATGTAACTGACTCATTTCTTCTGGTTTTGTTTGCTTTCGTTGGATCAGGTGACCGATCATTTCGTATTCGTGGTTGATTCCATAATTTGTAACGAGGTGGGTGTTTTTGATGGTCTCCTGATATTCGTTGTTGTACGCGAATTCTGCAAGTGGTAGGTGACCACAACAATCGTCCTGTTGATAGTTGATCTATCCTCGCAGGTATTGTTCCAATATGCCATTGGTCCGTTTGTTCTGGCCCTCTGTTTGTGGATGGAAAGCTGTGCTGAGTCTTCGTTTAATTCCTAATTTTCCCGTAGTTTCTTTCCATAGGTCTGAGGTGAATATTGTCCCTCTGTCGGTGATGATATCGTGTGGTAGTCTGTCTAGTCTGACTATCTCCTTCATAAACAGATTGGCGAACTGCCGTGTGTCCAGGCCCTTGGAGCATGGAATGAAATGGCTAATGTTCGTCACCCGATCGATGACCACTAGTATGATGTCATATCCTTCTGCTTTTGGCAGGGCCCCAATGAAGTTCATAGCGATTGATTTCTATGCTCGATAGGGGGCCTCGTTTGACTGCAGCCATCCGTATGGTGCATGTCAGACCACTTTGGTCCTTTGACATGTATCGCAGTTCTTTATAAATCGTCTGATATCTTCTCTTTTCTTTGGCCAATAATATCGTTGGCTGATGAGTTCGCTAGTTTTGGCTGTTCTGTCATGTCCTGCTTGTAGAGGTTCGTGATCTTAAGCGATAAGGGTTGTTCGTATCCCTTCGGCCTTTGGTATCCAAATCGTTCCTTGATACCATAAGAGGCCATCCTTCCATTGGCATAGCCCTAGCCCTATTCCTTTCATTTCTTTTCTTCCTTCGTCCAAGTTTCTCTTGATATCTTGGATCTCATTGTCGACGTTGCCTGCCTTTTGTATCTCTCCTTCGCCCTTGTCTGGGAATTCGGTTGTTTCCAGCACGTCGAGCTTGATTTCTTCAGTTTCTAGGATATCCCAGTATCGTTCTTTTGGCAGTAAGATTCCCGTATTTCATGTGAGTCTCTTGTCGCCTGCGGTGGATAGATCTCCCTCGCGTCTTGTGAGGGCGTTTGGCTTTCCCCCTTCCTTTCCTGGTCGGTATTCGATTTTGCACTTATATTGACTTACTTCTTGCATCTATTGTGCTTGTTGTTCACTTAGTTCCTCCGTTGTCATCAAGGTTACTAAGTTCTTGTATTCTGTCAGGACCCGTACTGGCTTCGGGCTTCCTCTCGTGCATCCCTTCCATTCGTGGAACGCCTGAACTATTGCTAGTACTTCCTTGTCGTGTATATCATAATGCCATTCGGCACTCGACATGGTCTTGGATCGGAATGCCACCGGTCTCCATTTCCCCTCCTGGCATTGTTGTGATAGTATGCCGGAGAAGATATATTTTGAGGTGTCTTATTCGATCTGTCCGTGCGAGGGGGTCGAAATAGACCAGTAGTGGTGCTATGTTGAGCTTTGTCCTGAGTTCGTCAGATGCTTTTTGCTCCTTATCTCCTCCTTCCCAATCGCCGATGCATTGCTTTTTTGTCCTTGCATATAGTGGTCTTCCTGTCCTGCTGAAACCTTCTATAAATGGTTGGTAGAAGTTGCAGAAACCTAAGGAGGATCTGATTTCCTTGATTTTCTTGGGGGTCCTCCACTCCCCGATGGCCTGTGTCTTGACTGGGTCCGTTTTCACCCCTTCTTGCCCAATGATAAATCCTAGGTATTCTGTTTCCCTTTGGTGCAATTGGCATTTGGATGGTTTAACCTTGATCTCTGATTTTCGTAATGCCTCCAGCATGTTGCTAACATCCTTTCGGTGTTATTGTAATGTGTTTGAATATAAGAGTACGTCGTCCAAATATACAATGCAACACATGTCGATGTGTTCCATTCGGACCTCGGTCATCCACCGCTAGAACGGCGCTGGCGCTATGCATAGCCCAAATGGCATCACTAGGTATTAATATCTCCCTAGTTTTGGTGAAAAAGTGGTTTTACATTCGTCTCTTTCCCTGATCCCAATGTTGTGGTAGGCGTCTTTGATGTCCAACTTGGTGAAGTATTTGGCTCCTCCCAGTCAATCCAGGGCTTCACTAATCATTGGTAGTGGATGTCGATCCTTCTTGAAGACTTCGTTGAGTGCTCGGTAATCGGCGCATCGTCTGAGTTTCCCGTCCTTCTTTGTGACAAACATAATTGGAGAAGCCCTTCCTGACTTGACCCTTCGAATCCCGCATCGGTCTTCATTTTGTTTGATGTATCGATGGAGTTCTTCCAATTGGTCGTAACTGAGGGCGTATATCTTCTTGAAAGGCACCCTTTTTCCTTCTTCCATGTCGATTCCTAGATCAATTTCTGCTCGGTGGGGTGGTACCCTCTTTGTTCTCCTTTTTCGAATACATCAAGCGTGTGATGATATTCTCGCGGAACCGTCTCTCTAACGTCTTGGTCTTCCTTCTCTTTTTGTTTTTTATCGACCGCTCAGTGCTAATGTTGATAGCTTTTTCAGCTGAATTTCGTTGTCGACTTCATCACATCTTAGAATGTGCGTTGTCTCTCCTCTTCAGTACAACTGTGCGAAAGCTCTTGCCAATATCTTGTTGATTTCCATCTTTGGTTTGGGCTTCAGGCCCTTGACCTCTTGGTCCATAGTGGTGTTTGAGCCCCAAATCCTGGATCCCCTCTGGTGGTATCGTCCAACTAGGTTACTTCTTGTAGCTCCATGTTGTCGATCTTTTTGATGATCAGTTGTGCGATCAGGTGTACTTTTTCCACTCAGTATGGTTGGTCTCCTAGATTGGCTAGGACTACCTTCACTTCACCTCTGTTGTCGGAGGCTATCAGACCTGCATTTGTCATGAGTCAGGGTTTGACTGCTAGACTGCTTCGTAGTTCAATTCCTCCATACGTGTTGTGAGATAGTACTATTGCTATTCCCTCCTAACCATTGCTTGCCCTTTGGCAGGAACCTCGGTTGCTTCGTTTGCGTACAGGTTGTGTCCTGCTGCTCTTGCTGATCCCTTGGTAGGCACTCTAGCTTCAGCGGTTAGCTGCAAAACTCTGTCACTCTGGTCACTGGCCATCGGGCCTGTCTTGACCTGGAGCTTGGAGAATCTGGTGATCAGATTCACTTCCAGGGCTTTTCCATCGGGTACCGCATATGAAACGGGGGAACTTTTGAGACAACAAGTCATACATAGTTCGCTGTTGAATGTGATCCTTTTGTCATTCCAATCGATTGTTGGATTGTGTTCTCTGAACCATGCCATCCCGAGGATGACCTCATGGTTTTTAAGGTTTGCCACTTGGAAGGTTGCCAAATCCCTGTGGCTACTAATGTCCATTGGTACTTTCGTCATCTGGGTAACGGGTCCCATAGCGCTTGGTTTTCCGTCTGCAAAGTAAATCGCCCTGGGGTTTTTTGCTTTGATCATCTCGATCCCGTGTTTGTGGCAGACTTCTCTGTCAATGAAGTCTTCTGTTGCTACTGAGTCAATCATGGCATTGATGGGGATTGACTCCTTTCCGCTGGGTAGTTGTATCTTGACCATAATATGGTCATTGTCGTGTTCGAGGGTTTCCGTGTAGTTGGGTGCTGCGTAGTGGTTTTCCATTATGATGGGTTTTCGTCCAGGTCTGTCCCTCAGACCATCCCGCCCTGGGGGAATTGGTTGTTTCCCGACTGTTCGGACTCCTTTTTCGACATCAATTTCCGTAATATTAGGTCTAGATTGCCAAGGGGCGACTTTCTTCGTGAGTTGCCAACTCCTGGCTTGTGCGTTGAATGGTTTGGATCCGTCCTCTTTAGGGCAGCTCCTGGCTAAGTGGCCAGGTTGTGCGCATTTGAGACATAGTTGTTCTTGTATCCTCCGTTGGAATTGTTCTCTGGAGATATTGAATCTTGGTTGTCTCCGAGTCGCGTCCCGTTCCATAGGGTCGCCGTAAGTTTGATTGCCATTATTTGTTGGTCGATACGTCCCGTCTGCGTTTCGTGGTATGGTTGTCTCCCTTTGGATTTTTGCTCTCAATGGCGATCCTTGCATATGCCTCACTGTCGCCAGCTGGGTTTCCTTCCGCATCGCCCATTGGGCTAGGAATTCAAAAGTACTCGTACTCTTCACTCCAAGCTCCTCAGGCATTTTGCAATTCTGTGATCATTCCTCCTAGAAGTAGCTCTCCTCCGGTTGAGTCGTCCAACTCAGCTTCGCTAACCACGAGGAGGAATTTCTTCCCGTATTTAGTGACTGATCGTTTGCCTTGTTTCATCTTTTTTAGCCTGATCTTGGCTTCTCCCTTGGCATCAATTACGCCAAATTGTCTTTGTAATTCTGCCTGGAATCCTGCCCACTTGTCACAAGTTGGGGTGATCCGTTCTTCGGCGTACGGTGTGATTGAGGTCACTGCGTGATCCCTTAGGAGGCTTGTTCCATCGAGGATTTATTCCTTATGGTGGCGGTTTTGCCACCCTACTGTCCTCTAGTATACTAGGAGTTGGGCTAGCCATCCTGGTAGTTTGTGTCGTTCGCCTCGGTAAACCTGCAGTTTTTTGACCTTTGGCTTCCTGGTCCATCCGCTTAAGGATGGAATGATTTGGCTCATCTGTTCCTTGTTAATAATCAGGGTTGTTTCGGAGGATGTCGCTCCTCCTTGCTCTGCTGTAGCCGCCATCGTGTTTCCTCGTGTCCTTCCGTGTTCTTCTGTTTCTTCTAATCCAAGTGGTGATGCTGGCTCTGGTGTTGTAGGGGTTGGTGCCCTCTCTTCCATTAAGGCCTTTGCAAGAGCCTCTCCTCGTGATGAAAGGTCGAGATTTTCCGCTAGGGGGTCGATGTCGTTTTCGTTGTTGTTCTCCGTTTTCTGTTTTTGTTAGGTGCTGCTGGTTGACTCAACCAAATGTTACAATTTTCTCTTCCCCAGGTGATACTTGCAGCAGGTAAGCGATAGTCTCCTAACCATCACTTCTTTTCTTGCCCAATAGCTGTTGTGATAGCTCAGTCCGGTGACTCCTATCTAGCACCGTCAATCGCTAGGCTCATATAAGACAGTGGTGTCTTGGTTCCTGAAAGCGTGATAGATAAAGATCTCTGTATGGAAAGTATAGTGTATGAAAGAACTTCGATGGTGGCATTAACAATCCAAATCTCGTGCCCCGAGCGTGCCCTTACCTAGGGGTTCTTCCCTCAAACCTAACCCTCTGTGAGTCATACTCTTGCGTCACGCAACTCATGACTCAAAATCAATCACTGTGTGAAATCCATCAGCTGACCCGTCTGAGTCAGCTGCGTCTTATCTCGCAACCAATCAAAACTTATTAAACATGTCATGTGCCCTACAGGGGTCGCATGTGTGAAACCCATGACTCATAACTATGAGTCATGTACAAAATACATACACCACATGACCACAAACGTGAGTCATGTCAAATCTCGACCAATAACAATCAACCAATGAGACGCTATTGTGTCGTCATGTAAAATCCTATGAGTCAACTGATCTCATAAGGTGAAAGATAACAAGCCCATGACTAATAACTATTATTCATGTGAGAGTCTGCCTTGCTTGGTCACCATTTGTGACAAGGTAGAAGGTAGGAAATATCCTTGGAATTTGTATTTGAGTCCGTTAACCGTTTTGGCACTGTGACTATTGTCCTATTCAGTGAACCTTTTCAATGGCCTTTTCTCTGCAGTATGCTCCATAGTACTCCAAAGCTTCAAGATCCCTATCTTCCCTTCTGAGGGTGGATATGTGTCAATGGACGGTATTCAACCATGAGTTGATTCTTGATGGATCCTGGTCTTTTCCTTCTCCAGTATAGAAGAACGGTGCCGCCCCTTTGGGGCGGCTAGTGCCATCTGGTGGGACTGGCATAGTGGCTTGTTGTGGACTTGGCGGTGGAGTGGGATCACAAGATGGTGGTGGCGCTGGGTCTAGGCTTGGGTTTTCTTGATACTAGTGTAGTTGGGGATGCTGGTGGTCCTGATCCTGGTTGATGAGTGCTCTCTGACTGTGAATGTTGCTCTGGGTCTGGCTTGGGTGCTCCTTCGTGATGTAGTTGATCTTGGTCAGGTATTTCTTCGATGTCTTGATGTGCTGCGGTTTGGCTTTCTTCTAGGTCTAGGGGATTTGGGTAGATCCTGTCCTGGGTTCTCATCTGCACTACATGATTTGTATTGTGAGGAGTTTTCGTCTCGCTCTTGGGCTGGAGCTGGCGCTGGTTCTGATGGTAAGACTGCCCTTTTTACTAGAGCAACCAGTTTTGCCTTGCATGAGGTTCCTGATGGGGCTGTATCAGCATTGGCGAAGCGTCCTTGTTCATCTCTTGGAACCGAGAAATGGTTGCAATCTCTGTTCTGCAGCTCCCATCAGGAGTCTGATCTTGGCCTTTCTAGGAAAACAGAGGGGTACCGGTACTGCAAGCTCACGGGAGGCAAAGGGTGATCAATTCTCACCCGAAGATCAAACATTGTACTTATCTTTTCGTGAAATAATGTAAGCTGCTCATGAGTATGGCCAGATTCGCATAGGGAGATCAGGCGATACCGAATGGACAGGTAGGAGAAGCTTTGAAGGAAATCTCTCCAAGAGATATAACAAAGATTAGAGTCAAGTAGAGTGACCGTTCAACATAGTATATTCAAGTGAGGGTTCGTGTGAGGCTTGAGACTCTGAATCCTTAAGGGCTCTCAAGATACTTAAATACAAATAAATCATAACCAATATCCTGTCTAACCCAGAATGTTAAGATAGGATAAGATAGAAGCGAAAACAAGTAAGTCCTACAACAAAGGTGTAGATCCGACATGAAATAATTAACTAAACACGTCATAGAATCACACAAATAAGCGATCGCTACTAATGTACTAAACTAGTAATACATAGAGTGTCCCAATTGGGTTCACGGAACGAAAGATAGCCATAAGCGAACTAAGGAAAGTACTATTGTAAATGGACGAAATTAGCTGATCACCCGCGCCGGCATGGCAACTCATCCCTTCCAGGCAGAGTTGCACTACAAACTCCCTCTACCTATACTATTTCCACCTAACTGATACTTCTCAGAATCTTCTCTTTTTTTATTCTAAGAAATAATAGCTCTTCTTCTTCACAGTAATCTCAAAAAACTCATTTCTTCTAAGCATCTCAGGCAATAACCTCGTTGTAAGGTATGTAATTTATATGCAAATGGCATCCCCTTAAGACACTTTTCCTACCAACTTAATATTCTTCTTACTACTTTTCATAATATACTAGCAGGAGGAGATTAAGAGAAAGAAAATATGGAGAGTAGAGGAAGATATCCTGAGACCTTTAAGGCTTAGAATAAAGTTAGAGTTGAGAAAATCCTCAAAGATTGCTATAACAGCTATTAAGAAATTGTTAAGAAAATTACACAAGATATCTGTAGAAAAACTATAGTGCAGACAAACCAGAAAAAATATGCTAAAAAGTGAGGGATACAGGAGAAGGTTCATCTTGAGTAGATCCTTGCTAAGAAGAGATTAAAGTAGGGCTTTACTCTCATGTATTGGAAAAAGAAGATAAGGAGTAAGAAAATTTAGATAGCATGGAATTAAACTATTATAAATTCCTACCAATTTACCAAATCTCAATCCAATTCGAAATATCTCGTTTTTGATTAAGGATAAGCCTTTTAAGCACTATCCTGATCCCACTCTCATGAAGGGTTCTGAGGATGAGGTCAAAAAGACAATTGAGAAGAAAAATCACTCATTATTGGGGAACTTCTTGATTGAAAGGTTTTTGACACTCTAGTAGGATCTATGGTAGATAAGATAAAAGTAATTATTAAAACATAATGGATGGTATACTAAGTACTGATTACTGCGATGTATTTTTTCTATTTTTCTATTTTCTTTTGGTTGATGTTGAGGTAGTTGAATGTATCGGGGGTGGTCATCATCAGGCAAATTATATGTTCACAATTGTTGTCATTAATCGGTGAATTTTATCCCCGTAGAATACCTAATAGGAAACTATAACAATAGGAAGGTACAAGATAAGGATGCTTGTTTTACAAGGGAAATTCTAATAGGCAATATCCAACGTCCTGTCAATGAGTAGTGGCGACAATAGTAGATTTGGTTACAATTAAGGTGAGAAACAAACGAGGTACAAAGGCCAAGTGACCCTTCGGTATATAGCCCAAAATCTCCAAACACAGTCCATCTCGAAGTCCGCTCTGCGACGGCCCTGTGACCCTGCCCACGCGGAACTCCCGGGAAACTATGGAGAGAAATGACATTGATACTCGTGGTGGAAACTACAGAAGCAACCCCAAGCCTCAATACAAGAAATAAAACACGTCCGCGGAGGTGCAACCTGTAAGAAAAAACCCCTACTCGACAGTCAACAAAAGAGAAAACAAAGCAACAGCAAGCCCAGCTAGCAAGGAACCACCAATACCTAACCCGTAGGAATCCTAGTTTGGCCATTCGCAGATGGCAAGCCTGGCCGATACCTGAACAAAAGCTGCAGGTGCTAGTAGTATATCTGGCAGGAGATCCGTGATCTTATTACCTTGGGGTGTGGCAGGGAGAGAGAAGAAACTGTAGCTACACCGAAACGACCACCAGGAACGGTACATCCCCAGTGGGGGGCAGAGACAGCAGGTCTGGAACCTTTACAACCAACACCAGCCATGGGGCAGACAGCCACAGTAGAGGAGGCCAGCCGATCTGAAGCAAACAGGGTTCCAGAGGAGGGTGGGGCGGGCGGTGCCACATAATTGAGCATTGGCTGTACCTGAGCTACAGGTCACAACCGGAGAGAGGAGTGTGACTGGGTAGACCCCAGACGAGAAGTACACGGGAAGGTGACCGAAGCAACATTTGAGCTCTTCGACGATACTAACCGTAGTGAACAGTTTTCTCAAGAGATAGTACAATACCAGAGGGCAGAGCCACTGGGAGCCCTACTTCAAGAATATAATGCGAGACTGCAACCAACTCATTGATGAGGGAAAGGATTTATCGACTGTGCAAAGTGTTAACCGAGGGCCATGAACCACAATGTGGGAAGAAGAAGGAGAGAGTATTTGTGATGCCCATAGAGAAAGGCTGCCCAGAGCCAAAGTCATGAGAAGGAAATTAGAGGGGAGCGAGGAGGGTGTGAGCATCCCTACTCTAGGCAACATGGCCATCAAGGAAGAGTGGAGGGAAACCTATTGTCAGAGAACACTCATGGTGTTGAGATTCCAATCGCCAGAGGTGTAGTGGAGATGGTTCAAGCCCAAATCTCATGCCTTTTCTTTGGCTATTTTTTGCTATTTTTCTTATCATCGGTTCATTTGTTTTTAGGTACAAGAAGCTTCGTGCCGTGCCAGCTATGAAAGAAACAAAACCTATAAAGTCAAACAAAACACCAAAGAAACCATACTCTCGAGTCCACCACAAAGTGTGAAAAGAAACTTGGCTACAACCACTTGTCAACACTATTGTTGTGAGCAAATGATCTATAGAAGTTTGTGCAACATAATCATCATTTGTTCCTATTCCAAAAGGAAAAGCTTAAAAAGTGATTGTTACGCCAGAAACGAAACAATCCTTCATATGGGGGTCAGTGCGTCCTTGGGCCGGGGGCATCTGTCCTAGGTGCAGGGGATAGGCACAAGTCAGTGTACATTTCTGGGAGAAAGTCGGTTTTCCTGTGTGGTATAAACTGGCCAAGGGATTTTATGAGGGGGGGCATTGTTACATATGGGGCTCTCTGCATCGACGCTGGTAACCTCTTTCAGTAGAAGGTCCTGGGCTAGGATATGGGCACGGCAGTGGAGGATAGTGTGTGAGATTATATTGTATTCGGTTCCACACTGGGAGCAGATGAGCTCTGGGTCCTCGTTGAACCAGGAGGGCTGGGCCACAAGATACGTTTTGTCTGAGTGCATTTGATGAATCCTCCCAGCCACAAACTTGCCTAGGGTCATAGAGGGATGAGGCGACTCGGGAGAGGCGTGATCGTAGTAGGGTGGGGTGGGGGTCTGGCTGGTCCAGTCCTTGACCATCTTGTTCCCACCACGGATGCACAAAACATGGTAGATGAGATCCTGGAGAGGGAAGAGAGGGATGTCTGTCCTGGCTGGGGGGGGGGGTGTGGAGGACAAGAGGGAACCGGGTGAGACCCTCATGGAGAGGGTGGATGAGGTTGGCTATGGAATCCACCGGAAGATGGGTTATAATAGGGGGGGACAGAATAGGTGTCTGCCAGTCGAGGGACTGGGGGACTGATCAGAGGCCCTGTGTTAGGTGTCTTGACATATCGTGGCCACTGAAGGCTGAGAATGAGAGAAAGGTAGCTGGGCGCCTTGCCGCAGCGGGATCGTTTGTAGGGGAGGCCCAGGCGACCCTTAGAGCTGCCAGGCATCTTCTGTAGCTGCGGTAGGGGATGATGGGGGGAGACAGCCTTCCCTAGATAGGATGGAGATAGGGGTTGAGTAGAAGGCATTGGTGGTACACCTCTGGACCCGATGCCAGAGGGTATTCATGCCCCCACGGGTGATGGAGCTGGGGGTGAAAAGATTGGCCCTGTAGTTGAGTATTTGGAGAAGAAGGCCTTGGGCAATACGGTAGCAGAGGAAGGGTCTGATGCCGGCCTTGGGGACTATACTCGCTTGACGAATGACCCAGCAGCTTGGGCTAATCAAAGCCTGTGTCTGAAGTCGTAGGGTGTGGTCAGGGCGGGGGTAAGGCAGTAGCCGACCCATCTCACAACCCGGGAGGGGGGGAACAGGGTAATGTCCAACTCAATGGTGGCAGTTGGCTGAGGGGTGCTCTGGCTGGGGGTTCGCAAGTGTACGAGTCCAGTTTGAGGGACGGAAAAAGCAACGCCTAGGTTCCTGCCCATCTCGGATATGTCCATGAAGATTGTTTGCAGGCTGGGGATGTTGTTTTGGTGGGAGTGCGCAGCCACTGTGATTGAGAAATAGTCAACCCAGGATAGTATTATGCCTCTAGGTATCGCAGAGTGAAGGTGGGCGACATGGATAAGAAAGAGCAGGGGAGAGATTGGGGAACCTGGGGGGGTGCCCACCAAAAACCGGGGACGGGAGGTTGGCCGAGCCTGGAAAGACAAGGGTGCATGACCTCTCAAACAGGAAGAAAGCGACCCAGCGTACCATGTATGTGGGGATGTGTTTCGCCAGGAGAGATGCACTGAGAGTGGAGAGGTTCATTTTGTTGAAAGCTCGTATGATGTGGAAGAAATGGGTGGAGGCTATAAGTATGGGCCTTTGGAGGATTGTGACTTCAGCCGTGAGAGAGAAGCAGGCGTCAAAAGAGCTGAAACCCGAGAGGGAGCTGCACTGGTTGGGCTAGAGCAGTCCTTTGCAGTAGGCGATGGCGGACAGGAGACCACCATTACCCGCTCAAGGATCTTGGACATAGTTGTATGGAAGAGTACTATGCGGAAGAATGCCGGGGAGCCATCCGAGTGCTTTCCTTGCTTGTCCAGGAATACACAATTCACATTTTTAAGCGAGGGGGAGTGGTACCTAAAGGGGATCAGTCGTGCGAGAGGGGCCAGCAGGATCCCGGGGTTGAAAAGGTTGACCTTCTTACAGACCGAGTATGGGATGCATTCCGGGCTGGGGGTAGCGGAGGGGAAGGAGTATCCCTCAGCGTTCATGATTTCTTCGCTCTTGAGGAAGTCAGATGAGCGGTCCTGTGACAGGCATCCCCTTGGGGAAATAAGCTCTTTTGGTGGGAAGAAGTGGTCTTGGAGGGCTTCGTTGATGGAAACTGGGTCAGAGGCGCCGGGAGGGAGAGAAATCTTGGGGTCTTTCTGTGGGCTACAAACTGTTTAGCCATCCACATGTTTTTCAGAGGCGCTTTTGACTAGGAGATCAGCCCAGGAGAAAGCCTTGGCCTTTTTCATGGCCTTGAAATAACCCTGTCGGGACTGTTTAACAATCTGGATGAACTCGTGGGATTGGAGTTTGTTGGCCTGAGGGGCAGCTTTGGTAAATTCCGTGCGGAGAGTGGTGAAGAGGGGTGGCCACCAGGGCTTAGACCATGAGCAGGGGCTGGATCAGAGGGTGGAGATTTTAATCTTAGTGATGCGGTGTGACAATTCTCTCCTCTCTAGGTGCTACTTGCAGCAGGTAACGAATAGTGTCCCCCCAATCACTAATTCTGCGTGCAATAGCTGTTGCGATAGCTAAGTCTGTTGACTCCTAGCTAGCAACGTCGATCACTAGGCTATTATAGGAGAGTCGTGTCTGAATTCGCGCAAGCGTGATAGATAAAAATCTTTGTATTGAAAGGATCGTGTATGAAAGAACCTAGAGGGTTGTGTGAAGAACCCAAATGCTCTACTCCGAGGGTCCCCTGTTATAGGGGTTCTTCCCTCAACTCTAACCCTCCGTGACTCAGACCCTCGCTGCACGCGACTCATGACTCCTAGTGAGTCATGGTGGGATATCCATCACCTGACTCGTTCGAGTCACGTGCGCCATATCTTGTAACCAATCCAAATTCATAAAACAAGTCATGTGCCCTAACGGGGTCATATGCGTGAAACCCAGGACTCATAAATATGAGTCATGTGCAAAATAGATAAACCACATGACCACGAATGTGTGTTATGTCAAATATCAACCAATAACAAGAAACCATTGACACGCTATTGCGTCGTCATGTGAGAACTTATGAGTCAACTGATCTCATAGCATGAAAGATAACAAACCGATAACTAATAACTATTAGTCAGGTGGAAGTCTGAATTGCTTAGTCACGGTTTGTCACATGGGGGTGGAGAGGGTGGAGGAAAACCAGAGGTCGTGTTGATTGGGGGAGGGTGTTTTCGGGGAGGGGGAAATTTGCCCGTTATTCAGCTTGTCCATCAGACTAGACTAGTACGTTTCCGCCCAGCGCGGTCTGGATTGAGATGAGACACGGGTGAGGGTTTCAAGGGAGATGAGAATGGTGACGTGATCCCAGCGAGTTAAGGGGAGGGATCTCGTCTGTAATTGCTGGAATGCAGAAAAAATATGGGGGTTGGTGAAGGCCAGGTGAATTGCGCTAGGCCTGTGGGAGCCAGAGAAGGGCAACCGGTTACACGTGCCAGAGGCCTGAAGGAGTGAGGAGCCAGAATCGCTCACTAGGTTAAAAAAGTGCGGCTGATGTCCCTACGTCACGAGGGGAAAGAATTCTGAAGGGTTGGGCTGCTAAGTTGTATATGTTGAAGTCGCCGGGGACCAGGTAGGGTATATCATAGTTAAAAAAGGATCTCTCCGGTGACGCTAAGCGGAGGCGCGGCTTGTTTCGCCTTACAAAGGCGTTGCCTATTCTAAATTAGTGGAAGGTGGACCAGAAACAGCCAAAGGGTGTGTAAGCATCCGGGGCCATGAAGTCATCCGAGTATGGGTAAAAAACCGGTAATACCAAACAACTCCTCAAGAATATATGGGAGATGTAGCCGGCCACCATGGGCCTGGGAACATAGGAGGCAAAAGATTTAAAGTCAGAAAATGCAGAGAGGAAACATCCTGAGGTAGAGGGGGCTCTTAAACAGACAATATCAACAGGGGGGCTTTCCATGAAGTAGGAAAACAGGGCAAGAAACACATCGCAACTGCCGAGGCTGTTGTGTTGAACTAGGGTGAGTGAGTCCGCCTGAGCCAGTCTTTGCCGTGGGGAGTTTGAGGCTTTTTATTCATATCCGCAGAGAACCCAGGGGTTAGAAGGTGTTACCGGTTGCAAGCCCAGGCGAGTGGGTGCCTGGTGGGGCCCGGTCTAGGCGGTGGGGGCATCCCTAGAGTGGCAGGGTGGTTCGTCGGTGGAAAGGTAGACAGTCTGGGCTGATTCGGCTTTGGGAGTAGAGGCTGCCAGGGGGGCAAGACATCGCCCAAATCCATGGCTACGTCATTGTCGGAGAAGGGGTGACAAGGGGGATTCTCGGAAAAATAGGGCGGCCTCGGGTTGAGGA